>Ga0206126_10001768_pt1 | contig 25242 bp, 35 predicted proteins | sample Helgoland_Spring_5_FD_148621 | JGI IMG/M metagenome (GOLD analysis project Ga0206126, IMG submission 148621) | Pelagic subsurface seawater microbial communities from Kabeltonne, Helgoland, North Sea - Helgoland_Spring_Bloom_20160412_1 | ecosystem: Environmental > Aquatic > Marine > Epipelagic ...
TTGACCCTCTAGCTATTGCAATGGTTGTGGCTGCCAATATGGCTTTTGCTAAATTAAAACCAAAAATGAAAGAAGACATAAAAACAACAGTTCCAGAAGGAGCAAAATTTGATGAATGGTATTCTGTTAAAGAACCAACAGACATTCCAGAAGAAAATAAAGAAGCTTTAAAAAAACTAGAAGAAATTAATCTCGAAAAATTGTCACAAAAAGACAAAGAAATCGAAATTCTAAAAAAACGAATAGAAGAAAACAAAAACCAATCAACTAAAAATCAAGATAAATTAAAAAAAGATAAGGTTGTTATTAAAGATAAAACACCCCAACCCTCCAAACCTTATAAAAGTGCTTGGGGTAATCCTGGGGGGAGAAGCCGTTAGGTTTTTACTTTTTTGATATATGTATATTCGAATATAAAAATATACAACAATGGCAAATTCAAATTTAAAATTAACAAGTGTAAAAATAGTAGATCACTTATTTGAAGACTTTAAAGTTTCATCAATTAGACATAAATTTAATCTTCAAAAATTAACAAACAGAGCTTTACACCTCTACTTAACAGATGAAGAATTTAGAAAACAAATACACAACCACACAGCATTAACAATAAGTGGTAGTTTATAATTAATAATTAATAAGTTTTATGAAAAAAGGTTACGTTCCAAAGGATCAACGAAAAAAGATCCTTTTATTATCAGATGATATTCGTACACATAGTGGTGTAGGTACCCAATCAAGACAAATAGTATTAAACACAGCACACCATTTTAATTGGGTAAATTTAGGTGGGGCGATTAATCACCCCGAAAAGGGGAAAGGATTTAATCTCTCCCCTGAAATTAATAGACTTACTGGCATAACAGATTCGGATGTAAAAGTTATAGCTAATGATGGGTATGGTGATGCCTCATTATTAAGACAAATTATAGCCCAAGAAAAACCAGATGCTATTATGCATTTTACAGATCCCCGTTATTGGATTTGGTTATATCAATTAGAAAACGAAATTCGCCAAAAAATACCAATGGTATTTTACACTATTTGGGATGATGTTCCTTACCCAATGTATAACAGAGAATTTTACCGTTCAGATGACATGCATCTTTGTATTTCTCGCCAAACAGAAAACATTGTAAAAAATGTTTTAAGAGATCATCCAAAAGAAGATTGGGCTGTAAATTATGTTCCTCATGGTATTAATGAAAATAATTTTTTCCCTATAATAAATGATCTTGAATTTGAAGCATTTAAAGAAAATTTGTTAGGTGAAAAAGAACAAGATTTTGTAGTACTTTGGAATTCACGAAATATTCGCAGAAAAAACCCATCAGACATTATTTTAGCTTGGAGATTATTTTTAGACCAACTTCCAGACGAAAAAGCTAAAAAATGTACATTAGTAATGCACACAGATCCTGTAGACCAAAATGGAACAGATTTACCTCGTGTAGTTGAAAACTTCTGCGATGAAAGACACAAAGTAATATTCACAGGACAAAAATTCGACGAAAAACACTTAAATTATCTTTACAACTGTTCAGATGCCCATATGTTTATGACAGACAATGAAGGTTGGGGATTAGGTTTAACAGAATCACTTACAGCAGGTAGAATGATTATAGCACCAGTACAAGGTGGTATGCAAGACCAAATGCGTTTTGAAGATGAAAATGGCGATTGGGTTAAATTTACAACAGAATGGCCTTCAAATGCAGATGGACGTTATAAAAAATGTGGTGAATGGGCAATGCCGATGTTTCCTAAAACACGTTCAGTTAAAGGTTCACCATTGACACCTTACATTTTTGCTTCACAAGTTTCAATTGAAGATGCAGCAATTGCTCTTATGAAAACTTACAAAATGGGTAGAGAAGAAAGGCTAAAAAGAGGTATGGCAGGTAGAGATTGGGTTATGTCAGATGAATCCCGCTTTACAGCAACAAATATGGGTGTTAATTTTATTGAAAATTTAAACACTTTATTCGACAAATGGACACCCCAACCACGATACCACTTACTTAAAGTAGACGATAGTACTATTTTAGACGATCACAACCCAAATCCAATCAGTACAACAGACGAATTTAAAAAAGAAATAGCAGCAATATGAAACCATTATGCGTAGTATCGTGTCCAATCGATACCTTTTCAGGTTATGGAGCACGTTCAAGAGATTTTGTAAGATCATTAATTAAAGAAAAAGATTCTGAATGGGACATTAAAATATTACCTCAACGTTGGGGTGACTGTCCTTGGAATTTTCTTTCACAAGATGACCCTTTAAGACAACGATTCTTAAATGGTATGCAACAAAAACCAGACATTTGGATGCAGATTACAGTACCAAATGAATTCCAACCAGTAGGTAATTTTAATATTGGTGTGTCCGCAGGTATAGAAACAACTATATATCCGGCCGAATTTATTGAGGGTTCAAATAGAATGGATTTAAATTTGGTTTCATCCCATCATTCAAAAAATGTAGCACAACAAACTTCATTTGAAAAGAAAGACCAACAAGGTCAAATAATAGGTAATGTTAAATTAGAAAGACCAATTGAAGTTTTATTTGAAGGTTTAGATTTAGACAAATATTATAAAAAACCACAAAAATCATCTATTTTAGATGGTATAAATGAAGAATTTTGCTTCTTATATACAGGTCACTGGCTACCCGGAGCGTTTGGTGAATCTAGAAAAAACACCGCAACTTTAATTAAAACCTTTCTAGAAACATTCAACACACCTTCTAAAAAGAAACCAGCATTGATTTTAAAAACTAACCATGTAAGTTATTCATTGTTAGACAGAGAAGAAATTCTTAAAAAAATCAACCAAATTAAATCTCAAGTTAAAGGCAATTTACCAAATATTTACCTACTACATGGTGAATTAACTGACGGTGAAATGAACGAAATAAATAATGACCCTCGTGTAAAATCGTTTGTATCATTCACTAAAGGTGAAGGATTTGGTAGACCGTTGTTAGAATCAGCTGTTACTGGTAAACCGGTTATTACAACTAATTGGAGTGGTCACATTGATTTTATACATTCAGATTATAATGTGTTAATAGGTGGTGAATTAAAACCTGTACATGATTCAGCTGCTAATCAATTTTTACTTAAAGAATCTCAATGGTTTAACATTAATATAGCTATTGCTGGTAGAGCAATGAAAGATGTGTTTAACCATTATAAAAAATATCAAGAAAAATCACGCAAACAAACACAATATTTAAAAGACAATTTCAGTTTAGATAAAATGGGTGAATTAATAAGTAAATTTATGCCTAAGGTAGAAGCTGCCCCCCAAATACAACAATTACAATTACCTAAATTAAAAAAGTCAGATCCCAAATTACCAAAATTAAAATTACCAAAACTTAAAAAAGTCGAAGCATAATGGAACAAGGACAAGATAAATTAGTAACGTGCAAGTGTTGTGGGAGCAACGCTTGTTACGAATCTGAATTCACAACCCAAGAAGGACCAATCAAAACTTGGATGTGTATGACGTGTGGTTTTACATCTAATACTACAATGGAAGCTGACAGCGAAACAGTTATGTATGCTGAAGAAACAACCGCAGATCTAATTAGAGATTTAAAACAAATACATGATAATTTGGCTTGGTTCCCCACAGTTATTACAATGCCCGAAAAAGGTATGATATTTCCTGAACCTATAAAAGGAACAGATGATTGGCAGTGGACAGTAGTAAAATCAGTTGCAATACCCCAAGAAGAACAAGATAAATACCCTGACCCCAAAAATCCCGGTACATTCTACAAAAACAAAATGGACATGAAGAACCCACTACGTTTTAACAAACTTTGCTTTATGGATGCCGCTGAAGAATTAGGGATGTTTAAAAGATAAAAATTAATGGAAATTAGTTATGCTATTCCTGTTTGTAATGAACATGAAGAATTAAAAAGGTTATTAGATTTTCTTATTAGAAATATTGATCAAGAAGATGAAATAGTTGTCCAATGTGATCGAGGAAACACTACACCCGAAGTATATAAAGTATTAGGAAATTTCCCTAAAGTAAAAGTTATAGAGTTCCCCTTAAAGGGGGACTTTGCATCTTTTAAAAATAATTTAAAAGAAAATTGCTCGGGTCACTGGATTTTCCAAATTGACGCAGATGAATTACCACACGAATCTTTAATTTTAAACTTAAGAGAACTCCTCAAAATCAACCCCACAACAGAAATGTTTTTAGTTCCCCGAGTTAATACAGTAAAAGGTTTAACCCAAGATCATATAAATAAATGGCGTTGGAATTTAAATGAAAAAGGCTGGGTTAACTGGCCGGATTATCAAACACGAATTATACAGAATTCTCAAAAAATTAAATGGCAAAATAAAGTTCATGAGCAAATAGTTGGGATATCTACAAAGGGGGTATTACCAATGGGAGAAGAATGGTGTTTATATCATCCTAAAACAATAGGAAGACAAGAAGCACAAAATAGGTTTTATGATAATTTATGATAAAAATAGTTTTACATTGTCTACCTAACGAATTAGATCAAGTTATATGGATAGTAGACCAACTTAAAAGGGCTTCACGTTTTACAAACCCTAATAATTTTATTTTAGATTTTACATTAAATGTATCTAATGAGGATATTAACTGGAGACAGTCTACTTTAAGTAAAGACTATTGTATAGATAAATTTAATTTAATCTTTAAAAAAAGCCCCTTTAATAATCAAAATAAAATTTCAGAATCCCCAACAGGATGTAATACAGTAAGAAGAAATGCAATCAGAAGTAATGACGATACCACTCATATAATTTACTTAGATACAGATTTAATCTTCCCTGAAACTATCTTGTATTATATAGAACAAGCTATAAATGAAATTAAATCAGAATATTATATTATAACTCCTCAAATTTTTCAATTATGGGATTCTAGTTGGGATATAATTTCACACCCTAATTACAGAAATATATCTAGAGAAAATAAACAATGGTTACAAAATCCTTATCAGGTATTTGAACATGAACCAACAGATATTAAATTATTAAAATCACCTTATATCAAATTTGGGGGTGGCTGGTTTAATGTTTTTAGTAAAAATCTTCTTGAATTAATAGATATACCAGATAGTTTAGGTCATTATGGTTTAGATGATACATTTGTATCAGATGCATCTAATATTTTAAGGGAAAAAAATTATAATATACAACAATATATTTTAAACGATATTATTGTAAAGGAAGATAGAGTATATAGATCTTATAGTATGGATAAATTTTTTCATATGAATAATAATCAAAATAATATGAGAAATAATTCATCAGTAAATTATCAAAAAGAATTAATAGGTTTTAAAAATAGAATATAATGTCATATAAAATTTTAGATTGTACTTTAAGGGATGGAGGATATTATACTGATTGGAAATTTAATACTAAATTAGTACGCCAATTAGTCAAAGCTTTAGATAATAATAATATAGACATAATAGAATTAGGTTACAAATCCCCTGTAATAGGTGGCCCTTATAGAAAATGTAACGATGGGTTTATTAATTCTGTAATTGATTTTAAAGTTAAGGCTGATTTAGCTTTTATGATTGACGTAAAAGATTACATTGATAATAATAAAGTAAATATATCCCTAATTAAAGATATTATTAAACCTTCATCTGTTTTTAAAATATGCAGAGTAGCTGCTAAATATAATGAAATACAATATATTTCTGAAATAGTAAAAATATTACAAGATTTAGGATATGATGTAATATGTAATTTAATGGCTATTTCAAAAACATTAAAAGAAGAAGTAAAAGCATATACTAATATCACCCAAGATTTAAATCTAAAAGCCATATACATAGCAGATAGTTATGGGGCACTTTACCCTAAAGATGTTAAACATATTTTACAAAATAAATCTATAAATGGTATTCATACTCATGATAATATGGGGTTAGCATTTGCAAATTGTTTAGAAGCAATTAATCAAGGAGCCACTTATATAGATGGAACTTTAACAGGTATGGGTCGCGGTGTAGGTAATGTTACTACAGAACAGTTATTAACACATAGAGGTGAAATTAATTCAGATTTATTAGATTGTATAGATAAATTTAATAAAATGAAAAAACATTATGGATGGGGTACTAATGCATTGTATCATAAAGCAGGTAAGGAACACATCCATCCCTTATATATGCAAGACTTAAACCAGTCTAATTTATCTAACAAACAATTAGTTGAAGTTACAGATGATTTATCAGAATGTTATCTTTACGATAAATCAAAATTAGAAAGTTTAAAACATCAACGAGCAGTTGTTGTAATTCCTGCTAGATATAAATCATCAAGATTTCCAGGTAAACCATTAGCGAAGATAAATGGTAAAGAAATGATTTTACATGTAGCTGAAAAAGCAGAACAAGCTGTAAGTAAAGAAAATGTTTATATAGCAACAGAAAATTCTAAAATAGCTAACATAGTAAAACAAGCAGGTTATAATGTAGTAATAACATCAGATTCCTGTTTAACAGGTACAGATCGTGTAGCTGAAGCATCATACGAAATAAATGCAGATATCTTTATTAATGTACAGGGTGATGAACCTATGATAGACCCTGATGATATTAAAAGATCAATTAAGTTAAAACAAGAAAACCCAAACCACGTTATTAATTGTATGTCTAAATTACATAAAGATGAAAATCCTTCTGATAAAAAAATACCAAAAATTATTTGTGATTTACAAAACAATTTAGTATATTCAAGTAGAAATCCATTACCTGGTTCTAAAGATTCTAAGGTAAATGATATAATGAAACAAGTGTGTATTTATGCTTTTAGTAAAAACCAACTTCATCAATTTTATGATAATAAAAAAACACCTCTTGAATGTTATGAGGATATTGAAATTGTACGTTGTATAGAAAAAGGTATTAAAGTAAAAATGATGGAAGTCAATAAAGTATCATATGCTGTAGATTACCCTGAAGATATAAAAACAATTGAAAAATATGGATTTAAAAAGTTATAGTATAAAGCAAGAAAATGAAAATAATCAACAAATTGCAATCGATTTTGATGGTGTAATCCATTCTAATTCTAAAGGATACTATGATGGCACCGTTTATGATCCACCATTTCCTGGTACTGAAAATGCTTTAAAACAATTAAGCCAAAAGTATAAAATAATTATTTTTACCTGTAAAGTAAAACCAGATAGACCTCTTATTAATGGAAAATCTGGAAAAGAATTAATAGAAGAGTGGCTGCTTAAATATAATTTATTACATTATATACATGATATTACTTGTGAAAAACCAAGAGCTGTAGCCTATATAGACGATAAGGGATATAGATTTAACGATTGGAATTCAACATTGAAATTTTTAGATAATGCATAAAAATACCTATGATTTAAAAAATAATATTCTTCAATATGAAGATATTCCTGATAGATTAAAACTCTTAGAAAATTCATATAAAGATGAAACATGCTATATAGTATCTGCGGGGCCATCTTTAAAAAATTACCCCCCGGAATATTTAAAAGAAAAACTTAAAGATAAGCTAGTAATTAGTATTAAACAATCTTTTAATATTTTAAAAGAAGCAGTAGACTTCCATGTACTAAATTTTACTAATTTCCAACCATATGATTATAGAGAAACAGATAACATAGTAGTTTGGGAGGTGTTTGAACAATACCATCCCGAAATGATTCTTAAAAATAATCTTAAATGTGAATTAATGCTACCTGTTATAGGAAATCGTGAATCTGATATAGTTAAAAGAATCGATGAATCACAAGCAGGAAAATTAAGTTTTAATGATTATACTTTAGATAAAACCATGAATAGAATGTATGGTCCAGGTATAATGTATGAAACAGTTATCCATTTAGCTCTTTATTTAGGAGTTAAAAAAATCGTAACATTGGGTTGGGATATAGGGGATATTAGTAAATTCAAAGGTGACAAATATGAGGATGTTTGGCAAGATCATTTTTATGAAGATACTTCAGATAAGATGGCTTACGCCCCCACACCTATGAATTTCCATGAAGTTAATACAGTAGTAAATTCAACAGAATACTTAAATAAATGGCTATTATCTAAAGGTGTAGAATTAAATATAATATCAGATAGAAATCCAGCACATAAATCAATACCAAGAATAGAATTATGAGTAAAATAACACATTGTATATCATCATTTAATAATTTAAATTATTTAAAACTAGCAGTTAAATCTGTTAGAGAAAATAGTTTTTATAAAGATGCACCTTTAATTATCCATGCTGAAAATTGTCAAGATGGGACAGATGAATGGTTAAAGGAAAATTGGTCTAAATATAATTTAGAATATTATATTGAAAAGAATAAAATACCTAGAGGTATAGGAGGGGGGATGAATTTTTGTGCTAATAAGGTACAAACAGAATTTATAAATTTTCTTCATGCTGATTTTTATGTTGCTAAAAACTGGGATATAGAATTACTAAAGAAATTTGACAAATATCCTAATCAACGAATGATAGTATTTAGTCATAGAATACAACCCAATATTTTCAAAGAAGAAAGCAGATCAGGTACATTAATAGTACCAATGGATGAATTTGGGGAATACCACCATAATTTTGATGAACAATATTTTTTAGATTGGGCTGGTGAATTTTCAAAAATAAATGATTTTGAAATTAGAAAAAGTGAGGGTGTGTCTGGATTAATTAGAAAAAAAGATTGGGATTATATAGGGGGTAATGACGATAGATTTGCTCCCGCATATTGGGAGGATGCGGATTTATTTATTCGTATGATAAATGAAAATTATAAATTTGTATTAACGTCTAAATCTGTTGTTTATCACTTTGCTTCAAGAGCCAGTAGATTTCCTGATGATAATTTAACTACTAGACCTGTTAATTTAGCAGAAATAGAACGAAGAAGTACACAAAGATTTATAGAAAAATATGGTAGATTACCTGAAAGAGATGAACATGATTTTTATATCCCTTTACAAATAATAGACGGAACTCCTAACAGAATTAATCAATTAGAAACAAATGAAGCATAATTCAAAAATAATAGTATGTGGTTGGTGGTTTGATAAATTTGATAATCAAGAAAACCAAACCGACTTTATAGAACAACTTAAATTTATTAATGGTAATAACGAAAATATTGAAGTATTTTGGGCGTGTCATAAAGAACCTATAGATTTAGTAAAAGATAATTTTAACTGGAAATTATACGAAAATGTAGGTTTAGAATGGGGTGTGTATAATAAAGCATTTAATGATTTAGAATTTGAAGATGATGATTTTGTATTTTGTATACAAGATGATATGGTTATAAAAGACTGGGGGTTTATTGAAGTATGTCAAGAACATTTAATAAATGATGAAATTAAAATTATAGGCAATGGTTTTAATTATCCTTATAATATGAACCCTTCAGAAGAAGCTAGATTAAGTTATTGGTTAAAAACTAATGATAGATGGATAGATTATGTTAGACCTGAAAATCAACATATGTTTAAAGAAACTATACAATGTTTATCTATTAGAGGAAGTTTTTTAGCTACTAGATGGAAACATATAAAATTAATAAATGGTTTTGAGTATGTAAATGCACCTTTAAGTAATGGAGTAAAAGAAGATGGGACTGAATTTGTATTAATAGATCCATTTGGTAATACTTCTCTTTACTTAAATGCTTATAAATTTACAAAATATTTTGGACCTAATTCATTTAAATGGCTATCCAACACTTATAGAAAATCAAAATGGATGACTGAATGTGGAAGAGGAAATGTAGATTTACCTCAAGACACAGAAACTAAACCATTTAATATACCACAACAATTTTTAATAGATGGACAAGAATATGAAGAAGATAAACGTACTTAAACCTAAATTTAGAACTAAAGAAATCCTAACCGTAATAGAAGAATGTCTAAATAAAGGATGGACAGGAATGGGTTTTAAAACAGAAGAATTTGAAACAGCATGGGAAGAATATACTGGACTGCCTAACGCACATTTTATTTCTTCTAATACTGTAGGATTACATTTAGCATTAAACTTATTTAAAAGTAAATATAATTGGGACGATAATAGTGAAATTATCACTACCCCATTAACATTTATTTCTACTAATCATGCTATAATGTATGAAAATCTAAAACCTGTGTTTGCAGATGTAGATGATTCATTATGTTTAGATCCTAAATCAGTTGAATCTAAAATTACCCCAAACACAAAAGCAGTAATGTTTGTGGGGATAGGGGGTAATACTGGAGAATTACTTAAAATAAAACGTATTTGTGAAAAACATAATCTTAAATTAATTTTAGATGCAGCTCATATGGCGGGTACTAAAATCAAAAATGTATTCCATGGAGTTGGGTATACTGCGGACCATGTAGGACAAGAAGCAGATGTTACTATTTTTAGCTTTCAAGCAGTTAAAAACCTCCCCACTGCAGATAGTGGCATGATATGTTTTAAAAACAAAGAGGATGATAAATTAGCTAGACAGTTATCGTGGTTGGGTATAGATAAAGACACCTATTCTAGAAGTACAGAAGGTTCATATAAATGGAAGTATGATGTACCTAATGTGGGTTTTAAATACCATGGTAATTCAATTATGGCCGCAATAGGTTTAGTTCAGTTACAATATTTAGATGAAGATAATGATTACCGAAATTATATTAGTTCTCTTTATAAAAAACACCTAAATAGTAATATTGACATAGTAGAGAATAATTTATATGTAGAAAAATCTTCTAAGCATTTATTTCAAATTAAAGTTCATGAAAGTAAAAGAGAATCACTAATTAATAAATTATATGGTGAAGATATTTACCCTGGTGTCCATTATATAGATAATACTACCTACAAAATGTACAATTATGCTTATGGAACATGTCCTAATGCCCATAAATTATCTGATCAGTTATTAACTTTACCTATACATTTAGATTTGGTAGAAGAAGATATAAAACGAATTTGTAAAGTAATTAACCAATATGGATAAAATAACATTCTGTATACCAAGTAAATCTAATTTAAGGTATCTAAAAACTTGTATACCATCAATTCGCGAAAATGCGTCTCGTAATGATCATGATATAATAATATTTGTTGATAGTGACGAAGATGGAACTATTAAATGGTTAAAAGAAGTAAAGGATCAATATAACTTACAATATTATATAAACCCTAAATTAGGAGAAGAATTATATGGCATTGGTAGAGCTTATGATTATTGTATAGAAAAATCAACTACAGATATCTTTATGATTTTTCATGCTGACATGATGTTAGGTAAAAATGCTGATTTAAACGCCTTTAAACATTTAAACCCTAAAACAGTAGTATGTTTAACCAGAGTTGAACCCCCAATTCACCCCAACGGAGGTGAAAAAATCTTACTTGATTTTGGAATGTGGCCTGAAGAGTTTAAAAAGGACGAATTTAATGATTATGTTAACTCACAATTAAAAGAAACCAAAACCACAGAAGGTATATTTGCACCTTGGATGATGTACAAAGATGAATTTTTAGCTTTAGGTGGTCACGATCCTATAATGCACTCATGTAGAGAAGATTCTGATTTATTTAACAGAATGTATTTAGCAGATTTTAAATTTATTCAACCCTGGAATTCATTAGTATACCATCTAACAGGTAGAGGAGCAGGTAGTTTTGATGGGGATAAAGCACGTCATAAACAATGGCAAGCAGATATGAATAAATCAACTTTAGAATTTATTCGTAAATGGGGTCAAAATGTTAATCACACACCTCTAATGAAACCTATAGTATATCCTGTTTACTCTAAATCTATAATAATAAGCAACCCAAACCCACAATTAAAAATGGCATTAGAACCTTGGTTTAATAATGGTTCAGACATTATCGTTGAAATTGATGGGAATATGTTTAACCAACAAGATTTCCAATATATTCAACAATTATCCGCTATAATACAAGACAGTGGGGAAATAGGAACGTTTAATTTGGGTAACTTAAAAATAACAATTAATTCATTAGAGTCTTACGAAGAAACTCTAATAAAAATTTGATTTTTATAATTTAGTTTTTTATATTAGGATCATGATACAAGATAAAAAGGTACTAGCAATAACTTTAGCTAGAGGGGGAAGTAAAAGGGTTATTAAAAAAAACATAGCTTTAATAAAAAACAAACCATTATTAACTTACACTATAGATGAGGTTGTAAAATCCCAATTTATAGACAAGTATATAGTAGCTACGGATGATAATGATATTGTAAAAGTTTGTCAAGATAATAATGTAGAATATTTTAAAAGAAAAAAAGTTCCCGACACTCAAACAACAGCCGAAGGTCTACTAGAAGTTATACACAATACATCTAAATACGATTATATAGTTGAAATTATGTGTACCAACCCATTAAAAAAAGTAGAAGATATTGATGGAGTTATTAGTAAATTAGATTCTACAAAATCCGATTCTGTAGTTTCTGTTGTTAGGATTTGGGATAACCACCCCTCAAGGGCAAAATATATTGAAAATGATTCACTAATAGGATTTGACCCCAATGAAGATCCTGACAAACCAAACCAACGACGACAGGATTTAACCCCACCCGCATATGTTAGAAATGGATCTATATATGCTATGACATATAGTCAAATTGTAGAAACCAAACGTAGACTAGGTCCTATAACTAGACCCTATGTTATGCCCGAAAAACGAACAATTAACATTGATGAGCCACGTGACTTAATGTTAGCAAAACTTATAATAGAAGATGAAAATAACTAAAGTTATAGGATATGGATTATCCTCACCTATAAAATCAAAATTTACATATTATGGTTACCAAACTAACATAAAAAATATAGGCATAGTTGAAGTTCACACAGATAATGGCTTAATAGGTTTTGGTGAAACATATGCGGGTGTATACTGTGCTGAATTAATAGCACCTACAGTTAAATACTTAGAAAGCTATTTAGTAGGTTTAGACCCTCATAATACAGATATAATTAATAATATCCCTTTTATAGGAAGAAGTGGATTAGTTAAATGCATCTACAGTGGGGTTGATATAGCAATACACGATATTTTAAGTAAAAATAAAAAAGTACCTTTATATCAATATTTGGGGGGTAATCCTGAAAAACCTAATAATATAAAGTTGTACGCAAGTAATGGTTCTGCTAAATTTTCACCTAAACAAATAGAAAATGATGTTAAACATATTTTAGATTTAGGCTATACTTCCTACAAAATGAGAATAGGAGTCCAAAGTAAAGATATAGATTTAAAAAGATTAGAAACAGCTAAAAAATACTTAGGTAACCATAATTTAATGGTAGATGCTATTATGGGTACAAACCCCCACAAATGGGATTATAATGAAGCCTTTAATTGGAGTAAAAATTTAGAACAATTTAATACCATATGGTTAGAAGAGCCATTTACCCCTACTTTTGTAGACGAATATAGTAAATTATTATCAGAATCAAAGACTAAAATAGCGGGGGGTGAATCTTTAAACCAATTTTTAGAATTTAAATTATATAAAGATAAAAAAGCAGTAGACATAATACAACCAGATGTAACTAACAGTGGGGGTATAATAGAATGTAATAAAGTAGTAGATATATTTGGTAATAAAAACACAGCTATGCATGTGTGGGGGAGTCAAGTAGCTATAAACGCAAATGAACACTTTGCTAAAGCCCATAATGTTGATTATTTAGAAGTTCCCTTAATGGAATTAGAAATAAATGATCATATTAAAGGAAATGGAACGGGAATAGACATTAATATAACTGATAATATTAAATCTAAGTATAAACTTAAAAATAAAATAGACTTTAAGTTATGATAATTTACACTGATCTTTATAATAGGACTAAGAATTATACTTTACCTTTAAAGACCATACAAGATATAAATAATAATTTCAATGTTGAAGTTACAACTGAAATAAACTCTAAAGCAGAAATCTATTGGGGGGATAAATTAACAGGAGATCATTTAAACCAAATGCCCTACTTAAAATGGATACATTTATCTAAAACGGGGTATGGTAAGTTTAATCTTCCCCCTAATACACTTATAACAAATACTCCTGAAAGTTCTGAGGGGGTAGCAGAATACGCATTAACAGGAATATTGTATTTATTAAGAGGCCTAGATAGGATGACTTTAAGTAGAGAAACTTTTGACTCTAATTTAGATTGTATATTACCTTTTAATAAAGTAAAATGCTTAATTGTGGGGTATGGTAATATAGGGAATAAATTAAAAAGATTATTATTTTCTTTAGGAATTTATAGTGATGAAGTAACACGATACCATAACATAGAATATATGTTATCACATTCAAATTATGATTTTATTGTTAATTGTCTTCCTCTTAATGAAATAACAAAAAACTACTTTAATAAGGATATATTTAAATGTATGAATCCTAATTCCTATTTTATAAATGTAGGTAGAGGTGAAACAGTAAATGAAGAAGATTTATACAATGTACTAAAAAATAATAAAATCAGAGGTGCATTTTTAGATGTAGTTCAAAATGAGCCTATAAAAAAATCTAATAAACTACTAGAGTTAAATAATATTTTTATCTCTCCCCATATAGCTAATGCTTCCCTAAATAGTTTGGATACCCAAATAAAAGTATTTACAAATAATTTAGTAAAGTATAAAAACAACAAACCTTTAAATAATATTATTACATGAAAGTAATCGCCGAAATAGGATGGAATCACTGTGGTGACATGCAATTAGCAAAGCAAATGGCTAAAGCCGCCCAAGAAAGTGGAGCTACATATGCCAAATACCAAACATGGTCAGTTAGTAGACTAAAACCTGGTTCTTGGGATGAAGACGGTAGACGTCAAATTTATGAAAAAGCAGAATTATCTAAAGAAAACCATATTGAACTTATAAATTATTGTAATAATATAGGTATTAATTTTCTATCATCCGTATTTAGTATACCTGATGCAGAATTATTAGTTGAATTAGGTTGTAAAGAAGTTAAAATACCCAGCTTTGAATCTAGAAACCATGAATTAATTCAATATTGTGATAAAAACTTCAACACAGTATTTATGTCAACAGGAACATCAACATTGGACGAAATTAAAACTAGTTCAATATATTTTCAAGACGCTAATTGGTATTTACTACATTGTGTATCAACTTACCCATGTTTACCTACACATGCTAACATCCCTAGAATGACACGAATCAAAGATGATATAAGAAATATCGAAATTGGGTATTCTGACCATATACAAGGTGTTGAGTCCGCTAAAGTTGCAATAGGTTTAGGCGCTAAGGTTATAGAAAAACACTTTACAATAGATAATGATTTACCAGGTAGGGATAATAAGTTTGCTATACTCCCCAAAGACATGAAAAATTTAACCGATTACATACAAGTAAGATCAGATATGCTAACTTACCGAGGTAAAGATTACCAAGCAAGTGAATCAGATTCTAGAATTAATTATCAAGGAAGATTTAATGGATAATATTAGTATAATAATAAGAAATAAAAACGAGGGCCAGCATATTGGGTATGCTATCCAATCATGTTTAGATTTTTTTAATAGCCCCGAAATAGTAATAATAGACAATAATTCAACAGATGACTCATTAGAAGTTGTAAGTATGTTTAGACCCTTACTTAAAAAAAAACTTAAAATAATCAATATAAGTAATTACAGTCCAGGTGCATCTTTAAATAAGGGGGTAAATGAGTGTAATAATGACACCATTTTAATACTATCAGCCCACGCCCAAATTACAAAAGTTGACTTATCTAAAGCAAAATTAGATTTAGAGAAAAATGTAGCTGTATTTGGCCAACAAATTCCTATATATAAAGGTAAAAAAATCACACCACGTTACATTTGGAGTCATTTTAAAAGTAACTGTGTAAAAAATTTATATTCTGAAATAGAAGATAGATATTTCTTACATAATGCGTTTTGTTTTTATAAAAAAGATACACTAGTTAATAACCCATTTGATGAATCCCTTCAAGGTAAAGAAGACAGATATTGGGCTATAGATATGGTAAATAAAGGATATGATTATTATTATGATGGGAATTCCTATAAAGTTAATCATTTCTATACTATTAAGGGAGCAACTTGGAAAGGAATAGGATAAAATTAAAAAATTAATATGTCTAATAAAAAAATATTACTAATAGGAAATGGTCCCTCAGCCTTAGGAAAAAAAAGAGGAGAACGAATTGATTCTGATGAATTTGATAAAGTTGTTAGATTTAATAGATGGAATTTTAATATAAATGGTAAAAAACATAAGAAAGACTTCTCTGAATACATAGGGTCTCGTTGTGATTATTGGGTTATAAATGACAATTTATTTACAAAATGGGCTATACAGGATAAAGATAAAAACAAATATCATAAAATGGCCCAATTTTATGAAAAAGTTCTAGTATTTTACCCTAAATTTAAATTCAATATAGACTTAGCTCATACTATTGACAATAGTACCCAATACACTAATACCTCTTGCATATGGCCCCACGACGCTGAGGATATTATTAACCAAATAGTAGACTTTAAACCTAAATGGCCCACAACAGGAATTGCCGCTATAAGTTGGGCTCTATGCCGTTTTGAAGAAGTATATATTTGCGGGTTTGATTCATATGATTTAAAGTATGAATCAAAACGTTATTTTGAAGATGTAGAAAATAAACCAACAGAGGGTTCAATAGATCATACTTCTTTACTAGAAAAACAATATATAAAATCAGGTCTTAAGTACCTTAATAGATTAAAAAGATTAATATAAAATCAAATGAAAAAAAACAAAATCCAAGAAGCGTACGATAAATTAATTTTTCCCGCTGAAGAAATCTTTAATTACACAGGTATAGCACACTCTAACCGAATTAACCAAGATGGTGTTTTTAAAAAAAATAAAAAAATATTTAAAGTATTAGATTCTATTAAACAAAAGGAAATAGAAAAACAATTCTATGGTAGTAATTATATAGAAGAATCAGGTATATGGAGTATTAATACAGGTCCTAGTGTTACTGCTACTAATACTCACCAATTACATAAATATGATCAAGGTTTATTTAATCCACTTTTAAATTTTTTAAAAGAAACAAATACTATAGTTGATTTTGGGTGTGGTAATGCTGATTATGCTAAATTTTTGATAGAAAAAGGAAATAAATCTGTAGACTGTTTTGATGGGAACCCCCACACCCCCCAAATGACACAAGGATTAGGAAAAGTCTTAGATTTAAGTAAAGAATTTGATTTAGGAAAAAAATATGAATGTGTAATTAGTTTAGAAGTAGGTGAACACATCCCACCTAAATTTGAACAAACATATTTAGATAATTTAGATCGTCATTGTTCCCAATGTATAATTATAAGTTGGGCTCTACCAGGACAAGGAGGCGCGGGACATGTTAATGAAAAAGATAACAGTTATGTAAAAAATGAATTTAAAAAACGAGGTTATAAAAGTTGGGTTGAAGCAGAAAATCATTTTAGAAACTCGTCAACTTTTGGTTGGTTTAAAAATACAATAATGATTTTTTTAAAAAAATAAACATGAAAAAAGCAGCAGTAACAGGTGGAGCAGGTTTTATAGGTTCTAATTTAGTAGACAAATTAATACAACAAGGGGTCGAAGTAACCATAATAGATGATTTTTCAACTGGGTTTAGAAGTAATTTAAACCCCCAAGCTAAACTATATGAAGGCAGCATCCATAATACTCCCACATCTATTTTAGCAAATGTGTTAAAAGATTGTGATGTTGTATTTCATACAGCTGCTCTAGCTAGAGTACAACCCTCGATTAAAGACCCTTTAAAATTTAACGAGGTAAATGTTACTGGTACTTTAAATTTACTTAAAGCATGTGTAGATGCGGGTGTAAAAAGAGTAGTATACAGTGCCTCTAGTTCAGCATATGGGGACACGACTACATTTCCAACCCCTGAGACATCATCTACTAACCCATTATCCCCGTATGGTTTACAAAAGTTCGTTGGTGAACAATATTGCAAGATGTTTAGTGAAGTATATGGGTTAGATACCGCATCATTAAGATATTTTAACATATATGGTGAAAGAATGAGTTTAGAGGGGGCATATAAATTAGCTATTCCTATTTTTGCTAACCAAATGTTAGAAGGAAAACCCTTAACTATAAATAATAATGGTGAACAACGTAGAGATTTTACTTATGTTGGGGATGCTGTAGATGCAAATATATTAGCTGCTACCCATCAAGAACCCTTAAATGGAGAGGTATTTAATATTGGTAATGGGAAAAATTATTCAATAAATGAATTAGCTGACATGATGGGGGGAGAAAAAAGCTATGGTAATAAAGTAATAGAACCTTTCGAAACATTAGCTAATAATACAAAAGCAAAAGAAATATTAAAATGGGATCCTAAGGGGGACCTAGAAACATGGATACAAAATTATAAAAAAGAAATAGGAATATGAAAACAGCATTTATAACAGGAATAAATGGTATGGATGGTAGTCATTTAGCCGATTTATTACTAACTAAAGGGTATAAAGTATACGGGATGGAACGTCGTTCATCTACGGTTAATGACATTAATACTAAACATCTTAGGGGTAAAATTACCATTTTAAATGGTGATATGACAGATCAAAATTCATTATTAAGATGTCTTAAAGAATCTAACCCAGATGAAGTATACAATTTAGCTGCTCAATCATTTGTAGGTGAAAGTTGGAATACTCCTGAACAAACCAGTAACGTTACAGGATTAGGTGTATTAAGAGTACTTGAAGCTATTAGAGAATTTAACCCTAAAATTAAATTTTATCAAGCAAGTAGTTCTGAAATGTTTGGTCGTATGGTTGAAAACCCCTCTAAAGAAAGTACTCCATTTTACCCCAGAAGTCCCTATGGTGTAGCTAAATTGTATGGTCATTGGATAACAAAAAACTATAGAGAATCATATGATATGTTTGCATGTAGCGGTATTTTATTTAACCATGAATCTGAACGTAGAGGCATTGAGTTTGTAACAAGAAAAATCTCAGATGGGGTTGCTCGTATTAAATTAGGATTAAAAGATCATATTACATTAGGTAATTTAGATGCCGAACGTGATTGGGGGTATGCACCAGATTATGTAGAAGCAATGTGGTTAATGTTACAACAAAACGAAGCAAATGACCATGTTATAGCCACAGGAGAAAAACATTCAATTCGTGATTTCTTAGACGCTGCTTTTAATCATGTAGGTATTAGTGATTGGAAATCATACGTAAAACAAGACCCAAGATTTATGAGACCGGCTGAAGTAGATGTATTAAGAGGTGATTATTCATATGCTAAATCTAATTTAAATTGGTCTCCAAAAACCCCATTTAATAAATTAGTAGAAAAAATGGTAAACAACGATTTAAAATTATTACAAAATGGATAAGTACATTTACAGAGCAAAACTCGACAGAGTAGTAGACGGCGACACAGTAGACGCCCTAATAGATGTTGGATTCGACATCTGGTTTAAGAAACGAATTAGATTTATGGGACTAGATACCTGGGAATCTAGAACACGAGATCTAGAAGAAAAAAAGTTAGGTAAACTAGCTAAAGAACGTACACGCCAACTTTTAGAAGACGTAAGTAGTAAGTCAGGTTACTTTAGACTTAAATCACATGGTTTAGGAAAGTATGGTAGAGTATTAGGTGAGCTTTTCATTATGGACGCAGATGGCAAACAATGGAATGTTAATGAAACTTTAATAGCTGAAGGTCACGCTTACGTTTATGACGGAGGTAAGAAAAAAGTATTCACCTCGTAAAATTTCTCTATATGTATAACAAAATAAAAAATATGTGGGGAATTTTCAAAGACAACAATGAATGGAATGAAAAAAACGTAGTAGGATTTATTGCGTTTCTAGTAATGGTAGTATTTGCATTAGCAGATCTAATAACAGGATATGTAGGGAAAGACTTAGTAATCAATGAATTTATTTATGATTCATTTACCTTAGTAGTATTAGGGTGTTTTGGTATTGCTGGTTTAGAAAAATTCGCAAATAAAAAATAATAATATGAACTGGAAAGACATAAAAGGATTAATCAGAAACGAATTAAAGGAAGAAACCAACGTTACAGCTGACAACACTACATTTATTATGCGTACAGGTGTAAACAAAAATCCTACCAAATTGGGTCTTAAAATCCAATTTACACCTAAAAGTGGTGCTTTAGACAGAGACACAAAATCAAGATTAGCACAGATATTACAATCTAAATTAAATGACAGCCTTAGGAAATTTAACCTACAGGCAAGTATTGACACAGACGTACCTAACCCAGAAGTTATTGGTTTTTTAATTCCATTAATGCAAGTTAAAAACATGATTGTTAAAGCAATTGGGGGGTCAGAAGAAACACCAGAAGTAGAAGATGGATTTTAGTTTTGCAGTAGATTTCGCAGCAGGGGTTATATTTATTTTGTGGGCATCAAAGATTGTTATTGAATCATTACTATCATAAAAATTTGGTTGTTTAAATTAGTTTTCATATATAAAAAATAAAACACAATGTCAAAATACGGGTTGTATATAGCAAGTAGTAATGAAAAAATTACATCTTCCTATCACAAAAACCACAAAGAAGCCTTAAATTATTTTACTAAAACCAAACAACTACCTTTAGATGTTTTTATAACAATGTTTAGGGTAGAAGAAATTGAAGAAAAAGATGAAGATAGAAGTACTAAGAGTCAGTTCTGAAGCTGACTCAACATCAGGTCTAGTATTTGATGTTACAGACGGAAGAAAATTTTTATGTTATTCATTAGAAGATGAATATCGTAATGACAAAGTAATGCATGAAACACGTGTACCAGCAGGCACATACAAAATTCTTTTAAGAAAAGAAGGTGGTTTTAATGGTAGATATGTTAAAAAATATGGTGATTTCCATAAAGGAATGTTACACGTTCAAGACGTACCAGGATTTGAATACATTTTAATTCACACAGGCAACACAGACGAACACACAAGTGGATGTTTAATTGTAGGTGATTCTCAAGAAAATAACCAACTAATGAAGAATGGTTTTATTGGTAAGTCAGTTCAATCATATAAAAGAATATATGCCCCAATAGCTGAAGCTCTAGAAAATGGAGAAGAAGTAACCATTACATATGTTGACTATGACGCAGTATAATGGCTGGAAGAAAAAAAACCATACTAACTAAGGACTTAGTTCTTAGAGCAATCAAACATACAAAATCAAACATGGCAGCCGCTCGTTATTGCGGCTGTTCCTATCCTCATTATAAAAAGTACGCTAAGCTCTACACAAACGAAGATGGTACAACCTTATTTGACAGCCACTTAAATCGAGCAGGTAAAGGTATATCTAAACACCTATACAAGAAAAAAGACATAACACCTATAATGGACATTTTAGAAGGTCGAGTTGATGTTTCTAATTACGAGCCTAAAGAAATTAAAGATCGTCTTATACATGAGTCTTTAATTGCTGAAGAATGTTGTAAATGTAATTTTCATGAACGTAGAGTAGTTGATTATAAAGTGCCTTTAATTTTAAACTTTAAAGACGGAAACAAACGTAATTGGGTTTTAGACAACCTTGAATTATTATGTTACAATTGTTATTTTCTTAACATTGGTAATGTTTGGAGTGAAAATCAACTACATCAAATGGAAGATTTTACTACAGAAAATAAATACAATAACGATGAAACCCCTGATTGGGAAATGGATGATTCCCACATTGAACATCTTAAAGACTTAGGTTTATGGGATGAAGAAGACAATGGAGAAGAATACATAACAAACCGATAAAAATTTGGAGTTCCAATTTCCTTTTTGTACATTTAAGTATGAAAAAGAAAATCATAACAATAGCATTTTGTGTGCCTATGATAGCAGCCAAATGTCCTATTCCAGAACCTAATTACAAGGTAGATTTACCTGTAATTAAGACCAAAAAAATCACCCACGAAAAGCTAATCAACGCTTTAATTAATGTTGAAAGTGCTAATAACGATAATGCTTATCGTTCTGGTGAGGATGCAGCCGGCTGTCTCCAAATAAGACACACAATGGTAAAAGACGTTAACAGAATTCTTAAACGTCGAAAATCAAACAAACGATTTAACATCGAAGACAGATGGAACAGACAAAAATCAATTGAAATGTTTGAAATCTACTGTCAACATTACAATCTACAAACACCCGAAGAAAAAGCTAGATGTTGGAATGGTGGTCCTCGAGGTTTACAAAAATTATCTACAAAAAGATATTGGGAAAAAGTCAAAAAACAGTTGGCTGTCCAAAATTAATTTCATACATTAAAACAAAAACACAACATGGGAAAAATGAAGGAAAAGTTCTTAGACGAACGACAAAGAGCAGAAGACGAAATGCAAAACCAATATCTTGATGACGATTATTGTTGTGGACAAGCATGTGGTTGTCATGAGCAACGAATGGAAGAAATAGAACAAAACACAGTCGAATATGATGCGTGGTGGAATAGTTTAACCGACAACCAAAAGGAAGAGATTTTTAATGAACAAGACGCCAGCGAAAAAGAATACTATGAAAGTAAGTAATATATCAAAAGAACGCTTTCTAGAAGCCAAGAAAAAAATCACCAAAAAATACCCCAATGCCAAAACATTAATGGACAGTGAAGGTAAATACTATGTTGCAACCGAAAATGGCCGTGACATATGTAATTTACAAATTGGAAATGTAATTAATGGTTTTAATTTTGACCAAACAGAATACTGTGATTCAGATTATGAATTAAATCGTTTTAACAGCCAATTAAACAAAGTGTCTATGATACCCCACAGCGATTCAGTTAAAGAAGCTTGGCTTAAAACGGAGGTAGCTATAAAATCATACCACGTAGTGGAACGTAATAGTAATAAGTTTAACGACGAGAAAGTTATGCAAAAAATGTCCAAATATGAGTAATACATTAACACTAACTATACTGTATTTTATCGCGGCTCATTTAATGACTTGGTTCCAATTAAACGGTCAATTTATCTGGACTTGGTTTAAATTAAACCCTCTAATATTATGTTTATTTGGTGTCCCAGTAAGCTACTTATATATCGAAGCTACTAAATATTCGGTTGCTGCATTTGATCAACTACTTTGGCCAGGACGATTTATAGGCTTTGCTATTGGTATAATTTCATTTGCCTTACTTACAGCTATGTTTATGGGAGAAGGAATCAACAATAAAACAGTAGTAAGTTTACTTTTATCACTTCTTTTAGTCTATATTCAGGTTTTCTGGAAATAACAATATGTATCTCAAATTGACTGATTTATCGTAAGAAAATCAATATTTTATAACCGCTACCCTAGGGAGCAAAAAATTAAACAAAAATGACACATTTTACACTTACCCCGTTTGACATTCTGGTCAAAAATTTCTTCGAACAAGATTCACAGTTCGACAAAGTAAATCACAACAAAATAAATCACCCCGTTGACATTTGGGAAGATGATGAAGGATTAACATTAGAAGTTGCTTGTGTTGGTTTAAACAAAACCGACGTTGAAGTAGACATCGAAGATGATATTTTAAAAGTATCATACAATAAAAAAGACTTAGTAAATGAGTCCGCTCACTATCATTATAGAGGAGTTAAAAAAAGTAGTTTTGATTTAGGTTGGAAAATCGCTCGACGATTTGACTTAACTAAGGCAAATGCAGGTTTAGAAAATGGATTACTTAAAATTTTGATTCCATTATCAAAATCAGCAAAACCAAAATCACTTAAAATCCAATAATTAATACCCTCAGTCAATTTTATCCTCGTTTTAATTAGGTTACGTTCACATTTAGGAAGGGATTAGTTGAGGAGCTAGTCCCTCTCTATATTTATTATAAAACAATTTATGTACACACTGGGAATACCATTAAAACAAAAACGAAGAACATTAGGTTATTTGTCTAATGAATATTTTCCTGGTGGAATGAAAAAATTAGGACAACAAGTTCCATACGAAATAGTTTCAACTGATCGAGAAGGTGGTTTTTTTGTAATTGCATTTCCCGACATGGATGAATACGAATTTAGAAACATTACATTTCAATTAAAACAACAAGGAGTTACAGTCATAGGTGCTGATTCTCAATTAACAGAAAACAAAATGAAATTAACTAATTTGATTAGCGAAGACACAACCGCAGAAGGTACTTGTGGGTACGGTAAAGACGGAAAAGTAGGAAACGAACCAGCAGGACAAGAATCAGACATGGAAAAACTAAGATCATTTATTAAAGAAACAATCAAAGAAACATTTCAAGACAACCCTGACGTACAAGGTACTGCAGGAATGGAAGACGCAGTAAGTGACCCAAGTGCTAAAGCAGAAAAAATCTTAATGCAATTAGCTAAAGCATTCCCAGACATTCCACTTGACAAAGTAGTAAATGACAGTTCATACAAACGACAAGCAATTACTCAAGTATTGTTTGGCATGATGGATTAATATGAGTATTAAATTAAAAGAAATACTACGTAAAATTATTCGAGAAAACCTACGTAATTGGTTTAAAAAAGAAAAATGGAAACGTATTGACACCCAAGGTAATATAGCAGGTGACTGTGGTACAATGCCCAAAGGTAAAAAAACACAACGTTGTTTACCTGCAGCTAAAGCCAAATCGCTTACAAAAGCCCAACGTAAAGCAACTGCTAGGAAAAAAACAGCAAGCGACAAGCAATTTGTAAAAAACACCAAGGCAGCTAAAGTAAAATTGAAAAAATGAAACATTTAAATTTAGAAGAAATGGTAAGCATGGTTGAAAAGCTGTGTAAAAAAGGCGAAGCATACAGACAAAAACGTATGCGTGCTGGAGAAAAATCATCAGCTTACTTGTCTGGTAGAGCAGTTAAAGTTTGTAAAGGCCAAATGCAAGGTGAAAATGCTGATCCTGATGGAGATGACATTACTATAGATCCTGACACAAACTTTAAAGTAGATTTAAAACATTTAATTCAAAAACATATAGTTGATGATGGTGAAGATTTAGATGAAATTGAAATGTCAATTCAAGAAGTATTAGAAATGGATGTTATTGATGAAAACATCACAGAAGCAAAGTACAAAGGCAAAACAGTACAATTAAACAAACC
>Ga0206126_10001776_pt1 | contig 25161 bp, 25 predicted proteins | sample Helgoland_Spring_5_FD_148621 | JGI IMG/M metagenome (GOLD analysis project Ga0206126, IMG submission 148621) | Pelagic subsurface seawater microbial communities from Kabeltonne, Helgoland, North Sea - Helgoland_Spring_Bloom_20160412_1 | ecosystem: Environmental > Aquatic > Marine > Epipelagic ...
AAATATTTATTTTTTTCTTAAAAAATAAAAAATTAATTTTAAATTACTTTAGATAATAAAACCGGTGAGTGGGTTTAAGGGGGTGAGATGAGTTTAAAAAACGGGATAGTTAGAAGAGACGCATATGGTCATAAAAAAAGTCTAATCTAATATGAGTGCGAGACGTTACTGTGGAAAGTTTAAAAAGGGGTGAAAATTAAACTTTAATATGGGAAACAAACAACATTTTTGTGTTTTTTATATCTTTTTTTGGATGAGAGAGATAATTTTTTCAACTCTATCCTGTCCCTCTAGGTCAGCTGCGTCTTCAATATCTTCTGGTGAAACACCGAGTTTCTTGGCCTTATTCTTCAGTTCTTTCCATGAGAGAGACTCAAGAGTGGGTTCTTTTGGGTCATCTTCAGACTCCTTCTTCTTTTCAGAATGAGACTTCCTCCATCCAGAGTTGAGGAAGTCAATCTTTTCTCCATCCCAGTTGCCAACATGATCTCCATCATCATCATATACAGCGACTCCATCTCCATCGAGTTCATATGCGACTCCCTCAAATGTAAGGGGTTTTGAATCTTCACCATCGTCACTTGCGCAGTCAAATCCGAGCTCTTCAGTTTCGGATAGTGGTTCTGTCTTCTGAGAATCCTCGTCTGAATCCTCCAGCGGTTTCGGAGAACCCGGGGGATATGTTGGGTCTTCTTCACATGGTTCTGGTTCTGGTTCGTGATCTTCGGGAAGGATCTCGTCTGTTGGAGGTTTTGCTGGGAGACATTTGTGTATCTCAACCTCATACATCTTCCCATCAGAGTTTACACCCTGAATTACTTCTATCTCGTCAGATAGAGAGATTGGGGAGTCCTCAACCCCCCCCTCAACCTTCTCCTCAACCTTCTCCTCAACCTTCTTGGAAACCTGTGTGTCCTTCTGTGGACAGCGCGCCTTGGTGTGACCCACAACACCACAGATACTGCAAGTAACCTTTCGCTTCTCCTTCTTCTTCGCACCCGCCTTAATCTCATCGGGAGAGTCACTCCAAATGATCGTCGAACCATCCGCCCACTTTGTAGGGCGCTCTTCCTGATATAGACCCAGTTCAAGTCCCTTCTTGGACGCCTTCTTCTTGATGTGAGTCGGACACAGACCCCCCTCCTTGGGTCCGTTCGTACACTGGCAGTTGAACCGGAAACCCATGACATCTTTCTTGTCCGCTCTCGCCAAGCAGCAGCATTCGTCAAAGGGAGCATCGGGGATCACTTCCTTCTTGGGAGATGGTGTCTTCTTCTTCTTTGGTGTCTTGGACTTAACCGGGCGGAAAGAGTCTATGAACTCCTCACATGCCCCGCTGTTCAACGCGTCGTCCAACTTCGTGAAGTCTGAACGGTCAAAGTTCCTGAGTGCGTTCTCCACCCACTCACGGGCCTCCTGAAATGTGATCTTATTTGTCGGTGCCATCTCAAAGATTGAAAGTGTAGAGAAAAGAAGGTGTCTTCTGTATTGTAAGTTTGTATACCCTAAGGTCTCTCGGTGTGCGACGAGTCTCTCAAAGCTGTTTGTTACCTTCTCTAAATACTTAAGGAACATCAAATTCTCTTCTCATTTTAAGGACAGTATACCCTCTCTTTCCCAAGTTGTCCTCAATATCTATTTATATATTATAATCCTTATGATAACTTTATTGTCAGTTATCAGTAACAAAAAATATATGTAGGATTTGAACCCACATATATCCTGTGTGTGAAATGGATTTTTTTGGATTTTTTAGGGGGTTTAGGGGGTAGGGGATTTAGGGGGTAAGGAACAGGGGACGAACTATTTATTCTTCAGAGAGAAGCGCCGCCAAGGATGAAGCCGCTCTCCTCTCCGCAGCAGGGGGGAATGGTGAGACCTTGGATTCCTTGAAGAGACCCCTACAACCCTTCAATCCCTCAAGTGGTGGCACCTTTTCCACCTTATCGGGTATTATGTAGTTGGGAAGACGGGCAAAGAGCTGGGTGGTCGTGTAGCTCTTGACACTCGCAACAGTCGGGGTCACCGCATTCATCCCCCGGCAAGTCCGAAGATTGTGTCCCAATACACCACAATGACCACACCTCTTCTGTGTCGTCTTGTGCGCCGGCTTCGGTGGAGCGGTAGGATGGCATATCGCCGCATACACCGCAGGGACCTCGCAAGTGCGACGGTTGTGCCCAAAACCACCGCAGTTCCCACACTTCTTCATCGGTTTGATCACCACCTTCACCATAGACGCCGTGATCATGGATGGGCAAGAAGAAGAACGCGCAAGTTTCATAACTGCCGACATACTCTAATGTAACTCCCCTGTCCCTGTAAGTCAAGTGCTCTGTAAGTTATCAAGTGCTCTGTAAGTTATCAAGTGCTCTGTAAGTTTTTGTTAGTGCTCTCAAAATACTTAATGAACATCAAATTCTCTTAGGATAAGATCCTTTTTAGGATGATCTAGGACAAACATCACAACTTCTCCTCAATATATATTAATTCTTTATTTTATTTAAGAGTTCTTGAGAAAATTTGATGTTCACTAATATTTTAAAGACACACAACAAACAACTCATAACGCTTAGAGTATAACAGAGCTACAAAACACTTCAGAACAACTAACACTCGCAAACAGGACAACTAACACTCGCAAACAGAACAAAAGAGCACGTCGCGCAAGAACCTAGGAAAAAGAACATGTCCATCACCTCCATCACCTTCACCATCGACACCCACCGCCAGGGGGTCAGAGAAGAGGTGGAACTCTGGGTTCCTCCGTATAAGGAACCCACCTCTGAGGACTACGATATGGGTCCTGTCCCCGAACGACGCTACGGGGAAGGATCAGTAATGATGTGGACACGGTCCGACGATGAAGCCTGGCCGATCGAACCTCCCCCCTCTGATCTTATCTCCTATCTCGCAGGGGCGGTGGGTTACCTCAACCAAGGCGCGAGCACTACTGGTCCCTGGGCGAAGGGACCCGACCAAGACTATCTCCTCTACCTTGAGAAGAAGGAGGTGGAAGAATACTGTGATGCCTATGATCAGTGGATTGGTATGATTGGAGATATGAACCAGGACATCTATGAGCCCTCATACTTCTCGGAGTATATGGGCTCAGTTGCGAAGCTGACTGAGGACAATAAAGGCTTCAAGATGATGAAGAAAATGGGATGGGATGGTTCTGGTCTCGGGTCAAGTGGTTCGGGAATTGAAGAACCCGTTCGTGTTGACTGCGCCAATATCATCAAGGACAACACAGGGAAACCCAAGAAACTCACCCCCGAAATGTTGTTCCAGATTCAGGAACTCAACTGGGAGTTTAACACGAACTGGAATGGTCTTCAGGGGGCAACAGAATGGTGGGAGGATATGGAGATCCCGGACATATCTGAGACGGTGGAACTCCTTAGGAGCGGTGAACAATATGGTGTAGGAAAATGTCGTTTAGGGGGAGTATACATCCCCAATGGTGTTCTCAGACATCTCTCCAATATGGGATATTCTAGGGGAGACAAGTTCAACGCTTGTTTAGTATTCACAGGGGGTAAGTTTCCGTGGAAGGTGGGTTATAATGGGGTTTATCACGAGTAGAAATATAGGACAAAAAATAAAAAAAGGAAAACACAAAAAAATTAGGTTAGTTTTTTTTACATTTGTATTATGGGTTTTTGATAAAGAAAATAACCTATCAAATAAAAGCACACTAAACTCACAAGAATATTAACATCATTGGTTTTTTTTGTTATAAGATAATATAATATAGGAGTTGCGAGAATATACATAAATGAATCACCTATAACGGCACCGTAGCTAACACTTTCTGCATATCTTTTAAATTCATCAATGACTTTGTTTGAACCATATTTAGTATTTTTAATTGTTGTAAAATAAAAACCAAAATCGTGTAGGATCTGTATTATTAATACTAATCCTAAAAACTTCAAGAATTGATCTTTATCGTTCATATAACCATTTTCAGTCAAATATTCATATGAGAACTTGGCCAGATAGAATCCAATCATAACTGAGACTATATCTAACAAGACAGCAACAATTCCGATATTATTGTACCATCTATTAATAGCGATCCCCGTAAAAGGACTTTTGGTAAAACGAAATAAGTATAACATGAATGTTTCTATTAATAGGGTGGCAGTCAAGAAATGTAGGAATGTAATATTTTTAATCATTTATATTGTAATATATTTTATATTTACTCTTCTCAGAACAGATCTTTAATTCGTATAAAAATTTGATGTGGGATAGTTTATACAACTAACAAAACAAACAAGAGAGCATATAAAAAAGAATAAATAGTTGTCTCTTACAAACATATTAAAAGGGCACTCAAGTCTTCTTCTCTAAAGAAAAGGAAAGATATGTCTCCCTTCGCGCAGAACTGGTCTGATGTCTTGAAGGTGGGTGGTGAGAATGGGATCTACTTCCTGTACGTTGGGAATAAAGTTGAGATTTACAAGAGGACCAGAGGATGGGACAACGAACTGTTGTGGTTGAAGTTCTGGCGAAAAGACGGAATCTTTCAATGGGTTGAGAGTGAAGTTGATCCCGGGTCAGTAGCGAGCTCACCGGAAATCTCAGGAGTTCCTATCGTTCAGTTGGAGGAAGATATCTATTGGAACTTCATCCTAAGAGATTCAGAGTCAAGTGAAGAATGGCCTGAGAAGATATATATCAAGTTCTTCGTTGGAACAGAGTCTATATTCACATGCTTTCAGTTGAACATATCCTGGAATGGGAATGGATTCTTGTATGGAATTACCGATGAAACCTTTCAAGAAAACGTAGAGTTCACATATGAGTTCTACAGTAACGCATTTCCTCTCATAGAGTTGCCGAGCTCAGTAGCTGTCAATGAACCCGTTGAAGGATGGACTTGTTTGGATGACTCGGACGATGAGGGTGATGTAGAGGAAGATGATGTAGAAGATGATGAAGGTGATGAGGATGATGTAGAGGATGATGAAGATGATGTAGAGGAAGATGAAAAGATATTGCTGCATTTGGAGGCATCAGTACAAGCACTCATTGAAGAGAACAAGAGTTTGAAGGAAGATTTGGAAGCAAAGAATCTTATGATTCAACAATTGATGGAAGATACTTCATCTGATGAAACAGAGGATTCGGAAGACGGAGATGATTATGATTCTTATGCTGAAGAGATCTATCAAGAGAGGCGTATTGATCCGTTTGACAAAGAGATGTATACGAAAGAAGAGTTTCAGGATTACTATGGTTACGATGGATTCGGAGATGCGATGTGGGATATGAATCATCCCGATAAGGTTTCAAAGGTTCTGATGTATGAATGGATTCTCTCAAGGAATGAAAATGCCTTGAGTGCGAAGTCTAAGAATCACATTATGGACAAGATGATCAAGACTCTGTGTTCGTAGTTCATTTAGTAAATAGGTTATTAAGAAAGAAGCAATCGGTAATTAGTATTCATTAAAAGATTAATAAATATTTTTTATGTATTATATATATATACTTATGGGCAAATCAAGGAAACTTACTCGTAAACACAAAAAAAAACAACGGAGAACGATAAAAAATAAATATGAAGCAAAGAAATATATGGATATATTAAACATAGCATATAAGATTTTAACATCAACATATAATGATCTATTCAATAAAGATGACTATTTGATGTTATCTTACATAAAACAAAGCATTAAGAAGGGATGGAAAATACTAAAGGACAAAAATATAATAAAAGAAATAAAATGTAATAGTCTTTGTATGACGATGAGTATTTTAAATAGTACACTTGGAGAAAGAAAAAAGTTAGAACAATTAAATATAGTTCAGAAACTATACTTGATTTTTATTTCGTATTTGATTGAGGATGAAAAACTAACTGTAAAAGAAGTTTCTTTAAAGCATGCTATAAGAAAAATAGATTTGAGAATACAATCTGAGAAGAATAAATTATTAAAATATCAACTTAAAAATGATAATAGAAATGTAAAAAAATGTAATAAATATATCGAAAAACAAGAAGCATCTAAGAAGCAGTTAATAGAGAGCAACGGTTTAAATAAAGAGGGTATCGGTTCAGCTTTTAAATTAGATGTATGTAATTCGGTTGATTGTCAATATTTACAAGAATATAAAATGGAAAAGGGTGAGAAATGGAATGAAACTTACAGTAAGTTTTGTTTAAATATTACAGAGATCTTTAAAGGAATTGTATGGTTAAATATGTATATGATATTCAATAAGACAACTAATATAAAAGGATTGAGTCCAACGGTGCAAAAAGTGGAAACTAATCTAGATGTAAGAAAATTATTAAAACCGGTTGATATTCTTTTAATACCGAGTTCATATGTTTATGAGAGTGAATTATTTTATGAACAGAATACACTGGATCAAATACGGGAAAAAAAAGCGAATGATCCATTTGATAAAGATTTTTGGGTTTATACTAATTATAATGAGAAAAAAGGAACAATGGATAAAAGAGATATTAAATATCTAGAGAATAAACACTATGTAGCTGCAATTATGTCAATACCATACGATTCTGATTGGAAAACACCCAAAGAAATAAAAGAAAAAGAGATGTATAAAAACTTTCAAAACTTTCTACAAGGTAAAGGTCCTATGCCTAAATTAAAAGAAATATATAAAAAAATTAGAAAGATAGGAGATGAAGAAAGATTTGATTTACAGGAGAATATTGAGAACTCAATAACATTACATTGGATTTATATTCATAGAGATAGATTAGAAGATATTATAATTGAATATGTTTAGAATTTGATTTACTGGCATGTTAGTATTAAATAAACTAATTATTTAAGAATGTTCATTACATTGAAAGATCTCGTGTATTGGCTATTCTTCCTTGTGATTTTCATAACACCTTCAGAGGTTAAAGAGGGTATGCAACGATTTGTAGATACGTTGGTATTTGGTGTAGTTATCACAACAATATGTTCATCAATTCCGTCACTTGTATCATGGTTTCAAACTCTATTGGATATGAATGACTATCAATCTAGAGTTTCAGATTTGGAATATAAAATTGATCTCTTGACAGAGAGAATGAATAGTGTAGAACGTTCTAAGAAAGACTCTTAATAAGAAAAAAGATATAAAGACCATAAAAGTTCTTAGCTACTAAATCCAACAAATTGTATGATATATTTTTATTTTTATTTGAGAGCATAGCAGCGAAACCATAAAGACCCCATACAATTACTAAGAAAGCATACAATCTATCATTAATAACATTATTTTTTGTGTAAGTATGAATAATTTTGAATGTTTGATAAAAGAAATAGAATCCCAGTGGAATACCTAAATACATACTAATTATATTTCTTTCAACGAGTAATCCACATACTAACATAAAGAAATTATTAATAAATATTTGATACATTTTCATTTTATTAAGACTAATAAACTTCTTAACATCTAATAATTCTCCCTTATTTTTAACATTATTATACTCCATGTAAACAATTGTGGTGAATAACATCGTAGGAGTAGTTACAAACCAATCAATATATCTTATAGATCCCATTTTATTAACATCTGTATTATATGATGCGATATAGAGATAAAATGTGAACTCAATAATTTGAACTATATTCTCGATCGCTAAGATTTCTTTCAAGACAACATCAGATCCTTTAAGTTTTTCAAAGAGTCCTTCCCAAGTAATAACTGTACTTATAATTTGTATGATGATAGAGAAATACACTGTATTTTTTACTGTTAAAGCATTCATTAATATAATATAATATTATAATATAATATAATATTATATGTCAACATTACATCAACTCGGACCCGCGGTATTTAATATAGGAAGTGATATACAACAAAAGATGGTAGAGAATCTTTTAGATAGTAAGTTTGGATACAGTGTCAATGATATAATAGCTCTTTGGAAGAAAACTCAGAGTGAGTTTGTTGACGAGGGAAGGAATAGTTCTGTATATAAGTATGATAAACTTTATAAAAAGAAGTATGATGCCATGGTGTTTTATGCGAAAAAATTAGATAAAGACTCACAAAGTTCTGGTCTCGCTTCGTTGGGTCTGGCTAATATAGCTATTTCTCTAAGACCGTGGAACATACCTGGAGGATTAAATGGTTTTAATTATGGAACATTCCAAACAATAATAAATACATTTTTATATGAGAAACAGAAAAATGATTATTATAAATGGGCGTTGGATACAGGGAAGTTTAAAGGCTTTGCACCATCCATCAAAGAAATGTATAGAGATATTGAAATAAGCGATATAGATATAATAAAACACGATATAGCAAAAAATAATAAAAAGTTTGAGATAGAGGCGAGATCGGGGTTAATAGAAGCGAGTTTAAATATAACAAGACAGTGTTTAAAGTCGTGTGGAAGAAAACCCAATAATAATGCCTATTGTTATATTTGTGGTGAAATAATTGATAGTGAGAGTGGTGAAGATGCTAGTGGCTCTCAATGTGAGCATGTTGTCCCTGTCACATCATTGGCAGCTCTATGTGGTTTGAGTGGTCCTGACTATGAAAAAACTATAGATGCGTATTTTGAAAAGAATAAAGAATTAGATGGAACTGTGGAAGTGGTTGATGGAAATGATATAAAAATAACTAGAGAAGCTTATAAATTATGGAGAAAGATTCTAATTGGAGATGGAAGTGGAAATGTTAATGAAGCTTTCGATCACGGTGGTGGTAAGAGAGAAACAGGTGTTATGTATAGGTGGGCACATCCAGCATGTAATATGATAAAAAAAGATCATGCCTTTTTAGGATTGAATTGGACGCCAGCAAGAGATGATGATGAATGGGATGAGATGGCAGAGGTAGGATTTCCTATCTTAGATGAGGATGAATATTGTGATAGAGATGGAATAGAATATGTTTTAAAATGTTTGGCGAATGAACCTATAAATGGGAAAAGGGGTGGTGGTGGTAGTAATTCTAGTAAATGGAGAGCTAGATTCAAGGATCATTTAGTAAATGCGCCTATTTCAGAAAATGTCCTTGGTCCTGCGTGGGTTCAAGAAAGATATAAAGCTATGCATGATAATACCATGAAATGGGCTATGTATGGTGTTTTGTCAAAAGGTATTGATGGTGTTTTTAAAAAACAATATAAGAAAGCTCCAAGTGATATCAGAGATGGAGAGAGGTTTGTCACAGAAGATGAGTGGCCCGTGTTTAGAACCGCTCTTTGTGAATTATCAATGAAAATATTAGATTTTAGAGTAGAAGAAAAAATAAAAGTTCACTACAGCAGATTCACAACAGCAACTATAACCGATGATGATTTTCAGGAGATAATTGAAGAATGGAGAAAAGCTGACTGGATAGATTTAGTGGGTGAAAGTAATGAAATTGAAATGGGAGGAGGTGCGAGAGATGCTTTAAAGATGAAGGGACGGAAAGGAATTGAATTTAAGGATTTACGTGCAAAAGATAAAAGAAAAAGAGATAAAAAGGAAAAAGAGAATAAAAAGATAAAAGAGAAATCTGAACTCCGATCCAAACGAACCGCGATCGCTATGAGGAAAAGAATTGAACCTTATACGACTGTAAGTATAGAAGAAGAACCATACGCAAAAAGATTCGAAACAGAAGCAGACCATAAAAAATGGTGTGAAGAAAATGGTAGAATTGAGTTCTTTAAAGGATTAAAAGAATTAAATGATGAAAAAAAACTATTACCCATTTATTTTGATGTTTTTGATAGTGTTACAGAAGATACGGCTGAGAGATTATGTCGTTCTACACTAAATGCTATAGATTATAGAGCTAATTTTAATGATCACATAGATAGAGACGCATTAAACTTAGAGATACTACAAGCAATAAACGATAATAAGAAAAGGAAATCAGATGATGTATCACGCGGAGAGAGTAAAAGGAAAAATAAAAAGAAGAAACCTACTAAAAAGAAAAAGAAACCTACTAAAAAGAAAAAAAATACTAAAGGAAAGAGAAAACTTACTAAAAGGAGAAAGAGATATTCTTTATCTGGATATTTATTACAATAGATTTTACACTACAATATTCAGATCACTCATAACTATCTTATCATATTTCATGAATCTCTGAAAGAACTCACTATTATACATATCTAACTTTATCATCTCTTTCACTATCTGAACAAGTTTCTTATACTTTTTATCTAAGAGATCTTCTAAGACTTCTTCAAACATTTTTACAGAGCAGTTACTCTTACACCAATCGTGCTTATTAAAGATTTCTTTTCTTTTCCCATAAATATCGCCTTCATCAATACTCAAGAGTTCTTCTGAAGTATTCACCAAAATGTTTCGCAAGATATTATCGCTACTGCGAAAGATTCCATCAAACAATCTAATCTTCAAACATTCTCTTTTCACATCTTCTTTCTTCAAGAATTCTTTATTTTTTCCTATATCACCAAGATTATCCCAGTAATCCATCATACAGTAAACACATTCTTTTTCACCTATCTGAACATTATTCACATAACTGAGTTTACTCTTATCAATCTTTATCTGTCCTTTATCAGACCTTATCCTTCTCATATTCGTGTCTTTTAGTCCGAAGAGCTTCTTACATCTGTCAACTAAAAGATAGTCTTTTCCATAGTTCATAGAGCTTCCCATTTCTTTCAAGATGTATCGTTTATCTTGAAACATTACAGAGATACAGCAAACCTTACCACCACAAACACCATCTTGAAGTATATTCACTTCCGAAAAGTTTTCCCAAGAGATAAACTCAGGATCATTATCTTTTACAACATAGTATTCTTTGCCTCTGAATGTGAACATATTCACCGACGATTTATCTAAAGGTTTATCTAAAGATTTACTTACTTTCTTCTTTCTTTTCTTCTTCTTTCCTTTACTCTTGCCATTTGAAGGAGTATTCACCTTATCGGTAATATAGTATTCCTTATACATTTCACCGGTTTGAAAGACACTAAGATCTTCATCTGGAACAAAAGCTCCTTCAGTAGCAAACTTTGCCAGTCCGTGATTCTTATTCACATGAAAGTCTTTAACAACATACTCATCCATATTCATCTTCTTCATTTGTTCATAGTATCTTTCTTCATCCTCCTTTAAAAAGGTTTTAGGTTCATCAGACATTTTGATGAGATCTTTTCGCTTCCAGTAAACAAGACCTATCCATATCCCAAAATGATATCTTTCTTTAAGATTGAGTCTTTTGAACTCGTTGAAAGCCATAGACCAGATAGTCTTCATAGTATCATCATCTTTCACAAGATCCCCAAAAATCTCCCACCAAAGAAGAGAACCACTACGCCTAGAATATCGTCTACCCTGATCTCCTGATCTCAAAAGGTGAGAGTAAATACCTAAGAATCTTTCATCATCAGTATTAAGATAGTGTATCATATTTTCACCGAGTCTCAAGAACTCATCAGAATCACCACTCTTTTTGAACTTTAGGATATGATTCAGTTCAAGATCTTTTATATCATCTTCTTCTAGTTCATGATGCTGATACCATTTATTGTAGTAACTTGTGAGTCTTCCTTTCTTAGAGTCTTTGAGAACTTCACAAAAGTTTAGAAGGAGATGTCTTTGGTCTCTATCACCTTCATACTCATCGAGGATCTTGATACATCTGGCACATCTTTCACCCTCAAGAACATGAATGTCTTCCATGAGAAGAATCTTCAGCCTACTGATAAGATTACTAATGATAGCTTTCACCTTAGGATCATCTTTGACTAAGATCTGAAAATGAGCCATTTCCATCACACACCAAACGAGTTTATCGTGTTCAGATCTTCGGGTATACTTACAGATCCCACTTTTAAGAACGGAACTCTTGAAACCATGAAAGCTCTGATTATTGAAGCAGGTATGAAAGTGCATCTTTAGTATTTTAGTATTTTTAGTATTTGATATACTATGATGGAATATGAATCAAATTTAGTATATATTTTTATGTTCTTAATTCTCTAGTAGGACCATTATTACCATTATTACCATTATTAGAGACAAGAGTATACATATGAGAAGCTGAAATAAAATCCTGTGTAAAATCATTATATATCTGTTGTCTATCTGATTTAGAAAGGTTTTGATTACTAAGTATCTGTCTATTTTCTTGAACAATTTGTTTCTGTTCCGGAGTTAATTCATCATATACATTTTCAGAGAGACTTGGATGTAATCTATTCATATACTTAAAGAAATCACCTTTTGAAGTTAAATTATTGTATTCATTTTCAAGATCACTAACACGAATATTTTCATTATTATTAACAACCATGAAATCACCATTATCTAAAATATGATCTTGATCTTCATCTTTTACAACATATACAGTTGTACACATATCAGTATATTTATTACGATTAATATTAATCATTACACCATATGTAATGATAATAATTCCAAAAACAACAAGTAAATTACGAACAACTTTCATTAACTTATACTATATTATACTATAGAGAAATAATATGATTGTTTAGTTTAAGCTACAGGATCTTCTGTAACGTTTCTAACTTCATCAGAACTCTGTTCTAACTTTCGTGCCATCCACGGATCAACATCTTCCATTGAATCGTTAATGTCTTTGTTCAGCGTGTAATCAACATTTTCTTCTTGAAGAGGTTCATCTTTGATTTCTTCAACTGTAGTTCCTTCAGTAATAGTATCATTATTATCTTCTATTTCATTAACCTTATCTTCAGCTCTTTTATTCTCTTCTTCTAATTTCTGTTCTTCTAATTTCTTTTTCTTAGCAGCCATGTATTCATCTTTAGCAGCCTGAATCTTATCTTGCTTAAGTTCTTCATAAAAGATCTCACGATTAATATTATTCTTTTCATATCCCTCCATAAGTTGATTAAGCTGTTCATCTTGGAAAACCTCTTTATCAACATTATCTGCACAAGGATCCCATGGGAGCCAGTATCCAACCTGTCCAACAAATACATTAAATGTACTATCAGTTCTTGAAAGAGTCTTAGCTTTATTTTCAGCTTCTTCTTTAGTATTGTAAACACCTCTTACCTTAACTCCTCTCATAGATGTCTTATATTCATTTTTTTCATCAAAGTCTCTTTCAAGTTCTTCAGAATACTTATAAATATAATCTTCAAACTTAGAATATAGTTCATCATATTTTAGATCTTGTTCTTTGCAATAACTTTGTAAGAACTTACACATTTGAAATCCCTTAAAATCTTGTATTAATTTTTCTGGAGAAACAAAAGACATACAAACATAATTCTGTCCAGGAATAGAATTATCAACCGAAAGATAGTCTTTCTTTTCTTTCATATCATTATTTTCAGTCATATTTATACAATATATTTATGTTTATTCTTTAAGTATAAATAAAATATATCATAGTATAAATGAGTGAATTAAATATGAAAGAGTTGAATGAAGAAGAAGGATTTAAGATACAGATTCAAACAAAGAATCTTATAAAATATTTCATGATGTTTTTTGTAGTTTCGATGTCGACGTTGACTATTCCCACGTGTGGTGTTCTCAAAAAGCATGCTTATCAGGTAGGATTATTAGCAGCAACAACATTCGTTATAATAGATGTATGTTTTCCGAATTATATAAATGCTTAGAGATATTAACTAAGTACTGGGGATATATTCCCATTGTAAATCTCTACAAATAAGTTTCCATATTTGATCCTGTTGTTGAAGTTTTTCTCTACTTTTAAGAAGAGGAAAGAACTCTAATAATTCATCATACTCAAGAAGTTGGCAAAACTTATGAAGAACATATGAATAGGACAAAAAGTTTTTCCTATCATTTGGACAATTATTTGTAAAAGGTAATTGTATTTCTTTAAAAAGACCTCTTAATTTTTCTTCTTCATATCTCTTGAGAATAGGCGCTGTTTTACCATTCATGAAATTAATAATATGAGGTATATTTTCATAATATTTATTTAATTGTAGTTTTTTTAGAATCTCTCTAATTTGCTTATAAGAAATATCTGTAATTTTAATTGTTTTATTTTTTTTTATTTCTTCATAGATTGCTTTATAAACACATTCTGGTATTTCTGTAGTTTCTTTTGCTTGAAATTGTGCTAACCATTCATTGAAATGATTAATTCTTTTATATGCGAAATAACTAGCTTCTCTAGGTGGATCTTTATAAGAAGATTTTTCCGAATGTATAATAATATTTTCGCTATATCCACACTTATAACATATAATATCACTTTTAGAATGTTTTATATTCATTTTAGTATTACAAAGAGGACATTTATCCATTTGTATAACAAGATTTTTTGTATCTAGATATGTATCATCGATATTTTCAATATAATTTTGAATATGTGAATTAGTTGATACATCATTATTTTCTTTGATGGGAAAATATTGTAGTATACGTATTTTAGTTGTATTCTGAGGAGTATTCTGAGGGGGGGGTGAATCATTTGTTCCATAATACTGATCTAATAATAATCCATTATCTAAATAGTATTCATTTAGTTCATCTTGAGAAAGAGATTTTACATGCTCAGTATGAATAGCGTCCACTGTAACCCTAGGATCACTATGGCATTTTTTAGTAATTTTTTCTTTGACTGAAGTCATAAATTATAGTATTTATTTTATCTCCAGTGTATTTCTTTAAATACTTATTTAAAGAAAATAATATTATATATAATATTATGAATATTATTACTGATATACCTCCTACAGAACTAAAATATTTTAAAGAAAATGTTAAAGAGTGGATAGGGATAGATGATGAAATCGCTGAATTAAACAAGAAAATAAAAGAGCTAAAATCTAAGAAAAACAAACAACTTGAACCTAAAATAACAATTTTTATGAGACAATATAATATTAGTGATCTGAATACTGAAGGTGGAAAGTTGAAATGTAATGAAAGAAATACAAAGAAACCACTAAGTAAAAATCTCATTAAACAGAGTCTTAGTGAGTTTTTTAAGCAAGATGAAGGGAAAGTTGAAACAGTTATGGAACACATGGTTTCAAAACAAGAAATAGTGAAATCATATAAGTTATTAAGAAGCACAAAAAAATAATTATTTTTACTCTTCAAGTTCGGCTCAGGCCAGGGAATCCAAGCATGTGGTTTTATGTAGTGAGTTTACCTTGGCGCCAAAAACGTCTTTCCCTGTATTCTTCATAATCGCTTCAAAAATATTTTCAAGTCTTTCATTTATTATTTGGTGAGACTCACCCCTATATCTGTTCAGCGGAAAAGAATGTCCTCTTTCGCGAGCAATTGGTAAAATGGCTTCGTTATTAACTATTTCAGACCATGGTGTGTTAGTAAAAATAAAGGATGTTTTGTATTGAGACGCCTCCGGATTCTTTTGAAATCCCGGATCTAAATGGGGGGCATATGGGGACGGTTCACTGTCGCGGCGCTCTAATAATTCATACATGATGGCGGTGTAATATGTGCGTGAATCATGGGGCCACCTGTACCGTAGGTTCCTATAACTCTCCCTTGCTTTCGTTACGGGTTCCTGGGGCGCAAAGCCATCCCAGCGTCCCATTTTATTGGACCGAACAGAAGTCACCTTCACATAATAATATCTTACGATGTCCGGTTGCCCAACTCGACTTGAATTGGTATCTGTGAAAAAGTTTTCAATTGAAAAACGAGATAATGAAGTATCTGACTCACCTGAGAACTTTGCTCCACCCTTCATCTTCTTTTTCTTACCTCTATTGCTTAGCTTACTCCTATATTGTGGCTTTATAGATAATGCTCCACCATTACTCTTTCTAGCTGTGCGCTTGACTCTTCGGATTCTCATTATATATTAACATATAAAATAATTATTCTAATATACTTCCCACAACAGTAATTATTAACAAAAATTGTAAGAACATTGATAATATCTTTACCGGTCTCGATTTTGGTGATACATCACCATATCCCGTGGATGAAAAAGTTGTAACCGTAAAATATATACGATTTAAAAACTTATCTTGTCTATCTTCTTCAATCGTAAATCCATCAAAGTGATTGTGATCAAATAAATAAAAAATTAAAGAGAATAATAATACAATTATTAAAGAAAATAAACTCAAATTGAAGATTTTTTCAAACTTGTTCATATTAATATGTATATATAATAAAAATAAAAGATATAATATATATAAGAATAATAAATGAAGATATCTTTTGTGTTACTTGTTATAGGATTAATATGTATTACTGCGGGATATGTAAATCAAATAGCTCCTCAATGTAAAAAAGGAGTGGAAGTGAAAATAGTTCCAAGAAATGTATATGATCAAATGATAAAGGATTCAGTTCTTTCTCAAACGGATTAGTTAGTTAGTAAATAAGTAAGTAATCAACTATTCTTTATAAATTACTTACAAACTCTATAATATTTTGTTATACCAGTTTGCTGTGATACTCTATGTATTTCACAAATATCTCCGGGTACAATACGCAAAAACTTACCAATAGCATCAGTTCTAAGAATAACAGGCATCATATTCTTTGTAATACCCAGTTTATTGAGTATTTGATTTTGTTCTTTTTCAGTATTAATTTTTATATGTTTCGGAACGAGTTCATGTTTAGTCATGTTAATTGTTAAACGATCAATATGAAACATTTGAATATTACGGAAATAGCTTTTATCTAAACCCAAGCTTACTCTTTTTTCCTCAATACTTTCCTTTAGACCTTCTTTAAGAATAAGTTCCGTATTCTGAAGATACATATCTTCAATTCCCTTTTCAATAGTTTCTGACATGGGATCAACAATAATTACAAGGAGACTATCTTCTTTTTCAAATATTCCATCTTCATCATCATCAGAATCTTTATACAAACCTATTAGTTTATCACAACATGTCTTATTTATTTTTGTGCCACCGCGATTCAGTTCCGGGAAGTTATAGTAAAGGACATGGAGTTTGTGTTCTTTGATCTTCTTATGTTCAAGAGTAATATTGCAACCTGTACTTTCATGAATATTTGTATTCGCATTTTCATACATAATTTCGAGTTCTTTTATTGACAGATCATTGATAACAGAAACATCCCATTCATGTTCCAAGAGTTCTTTAAGAACTTTTCTTGTGCGATTAATTTTTTCAATAATATACATTCTGTTTACTATTATACTATAATGATAGATAAATAATATTTAAATCAAATTTGATGTAAAGTAATTTCATTATAGTATAAAAAATATTTACTGAGAATGAATAATTTTGTTGTTAATTCTGAAACAACAGAGCGAGTTAATTCTGACTGGCTTAGAATGAAAAACCTAAGAAAACTTATAAACTCTTCAATAAGAGGATTATCCCATAAAAAGATACCTTATTATAAAAATAAGATATATTCTCATTTGTATGATATAGATAGGTTTCTTACCTTTTGGATGTCTCCATTTTCTAATTTTATTACTTCATACGGATATTACTTCCATAAATCTCAATCAAACTACTTTTTGGAAAGTGAATTGATTGTAGATAAAGAATTGGTTCCTATAGAAGGGAATTGGGTTGAACAAAGAGATGGACGGTGTTATAGAGATGGTGGGACGGAAATTACTAACAGTTTTGAGGGTGAGTTTAGAAATGGTGATTCTCATTACGTAGAAGATAATCAGAGATGTAAAGAACTTTGGTCAGAAGATGATAAATTGAACTTTAAAAATATTGTAAGAGAATATACGGAAATATGTAATATAGATTATTTACAATACTCAATGAATAATACAACTGGTTGGAGAAAAGAGGATAGAGATAAAAGGATAAGAAAAGGTGAAAGTATAATTTCTTCAATTGAATAATTCTTAATCCCTAATCCCTAATCACTAATCCCTAATCACTAATCGCTATCGCTATCAAATAAACAAGGAGTTTTATAATAAGGATTTATAATTTTGTATGTATGATTTTTTTTTGAACCAGTAGCAACAGTTCCTTCTTTAGTTTGTTCATCGGTTTTATAATAAATAGTATCTTTTTCTTCATATTTAAAAAGTTTCAGTATATTTTTACCAGTATTCATAATTGTTTCTTTATCATGTGAGTTATTACAATACAAGATAATAACACTATTATCACCATTTGCTCTGGGATTATTATATGAAGTTGAACATTTCATAGATGTTACTCCATCTAATTCTTCATTTCTGTAAAGAGTTGTAGCGTTTATCCACGCATCATTAATCTTAGATTTATCATAAAACAACATCCATTTTCCTACATCTTCACGCTCTATATCATTCTTACTTTCATATAACCAAGGGCATTCATCAATATCTAAGGGTAATAAATCACTGTTAATATAGTTTTTAATATATTTTTCAATATTCATATTTAGTTTATGATATCTTAATATGATAATTATGGTTTAAATATAAATTAATAAAGAAACACATTTTAGGAAAACATGAGATAATTATTCCAATAAGATGGTTCTTAAGAAAATTTGATGTTCTTTAAATATTTAAGGATATCAAACAAACTTAGAGATAATCAATTGGATCAAGAGACTAAGACCAACCCTCCAGAAGACTCATGAGCGCATCCTTCGAGCAGAGAAGACTGAAGCTCCTCCAAGAGATGGGGGAACTCGTGCGTGAAGCTCAGGAGAGGCTTCACGAACTAGGAGTTCCTAGGATTGAGGAAGTGCCGAAGAAGGGAGAAGACATCTTCATCGTCCGGATCTCCGCGAAAGAAGCCACCCGGGATTACAAGGTGATGAAAGAGGAGTTGAAGAAAGATGGGAAGTCAATTTGGGACTCAGACGTGAACAACCGGATAGGGAAGGGTGACTGGTTAGGGTTCATCGTTGGAGACGATTGGAGGACAGCAGATGTTGAACTATATCGGGTTCAAGATATCAAACCACCCAGTGCAAGGAAAAAGAGTTGGGCAAAGCAGTCGCATACAGCACAACCGACAGATAGTGTGAAGGATAGAGATGTTCTAGAATTGAGCTCACTTCGGTTGACAGTGGGTTGGTCATGGTGGAAAAGTCTAGCAGGTTACAAAGAGAAATATGTTCCCAGAGGAACAACCAAGTCAAAGTCTCCATTTCATCAATAAACATAAGATCTCATCAATATTATTTCTTTAGTTCATTTAGCATAAATTTTTTTGTTTTGAATTTGATTTATAAATAATTTCATTATAATATAAAAATATTTACTGAGAATGAGTGATTACATTTCAAAAACCGATGAGAAGGGGATTGTTAATGCTCTATTCCAAGAGAATACATTTACGGAGCTTGATGACTTCATTGAGCTATATCAAAACTCCGATGATGCTTCCTCAAAAATGATGAAGGTAAAACTTATAGAATATAATGGTAAACCTTTTCTATTCATTTCAGATAATGGGTCTGGAATGGATATGGAAACGATGGGGTTGAGTCTTAATCTTCTTGGGAAAACAAAGGGGAAACGAAAACACGGGAAGTTTAATTTTGGAGGAAAAGCAGGACAACTTCATCTAAGTGGGATAGGTGATTGTCTTAATGGTGATGATAACTACAACGGTATGTGTATTACAATTTCAAAAGCGAAAGATTGTAATCCCGTGTGCTATACAATGATTGGAAAGGGACTTATTGAAAATGGGTGGGCAGGACAAGTAAAAGTTCATGAGATCTTCTCAGGTCAAGAAAGTATAGATTCTCGTGAACTATACAAAGAGTATCCTATAGATGAAACAGGAACACATATTTTCATTGAACTTACAGAATCAAGACTAAAAAAACTAAAGGATTGTGAACAAGAACTAAGGAAAGATCTTTCTCTAGCTTGCAATGAAAGACTAAATCACTGTGGAATGAGTATTTGTTTCAATGAATCAGACAATGGTATTCTTAAATATACACCTATTCTAAAAGAGGATATTATTGATGAAAAGAAAAGATCTACAAATATCGATGTCTATATGAAAGGAACAGAAAAACTATATGTGGTAGAAGAAGATGGTGTTAAGAGGGTGATAAAATTAATTTCAGAGATCCGTCAATCATATAGCACTGAACTCAAAGGACTGAGTGAATCAGATCTCAATGGATATGAGAAGAAAGGTACATTCATTCTATCTTCAGCATGTGATTATGAGTTTACATATGGACATACTGAAAATGAAGGTAGAGATAATAACATATATGTAATTAGGAATGGATTCTGTTTGAATAAATACAATAATATGATTCTACAAAGTAGACAGAGAAGAAATACTCAGTATAATCCTAAAAGTTATACTGAGAAGGGTGTATATTCTAATACAAGGTTTGTTCTTACTTATGAATCAGATGAAATAACAGATAGTTTAATTGGTGTAAATATGCAAAAAGCAGATATTAAGTTTGAGAAACTTGAGAAACCCTTTCAAAGGACTATTGAACAAATAGTTCTTGAACATGCTGAACATTATAAAGAATATATTCTTCAGAATATACCGGTTTCTGAGCCTGAGCCCGATCCTGTGCTGGAGCCAGTACCTCACCCAGTGCCTGAGCCAGTGCCAGAGCCAGTACCGGAACCAGTGCCAGGAACAGATTCAGATTCCGATTCAGATGATTCATATATTTCCTCATCAAGTTCACCTCGTAATGTTTCACCTGAACCACAACCTGAACCACAACCTAATCATGGGAAGCTGTTGCATCAGTTGCCTGAGCCAGAACCAGGCATACCTCCAGAACCGGAACCAGAACCACAACCGGTAGAAGTTCACGAAAATCTTAAAATGATGTTAGAGGAAAAGATATTTATGTATCTAAATGATGATAGAGATGATTCAGAAATGAATAATGAGATTCTAAAGATCTTAGAAAATTATGGATATTAAAGATCTCATCAATATTATTCATAAATATAATATATAATATAGTTAATCAATATTTCCTTTTACACAAATTTTTTATTTTACCAACAATTTAAAGGAAATTTGATTTAAACTATAATCTTGTATATAATATAAATGAATGAAAAGATGCTAAGATTATTTATAGATGATAATCTAAAACGAATTATTAGTGGAAAAGATGTTAAGGATAAAAAGTGTGAACCTTATATTTGTCCCAGAACAGGAAAACCATTTGATAGTAGGCCTTCATTTTGGAAGTTTGTAAGGCCTCATCTAAAACCAAAACTCATGAAAAGTTATGATATATCTGTAAACTTAGAAAAAGAAGAATATGAAGAGAACTTAGACAAACTCTTTCATAAATGTGATATAGAATATCTTTACAAAGAATATTTTAAAGGAAGAAACATAACAGAAAAAAAACTTGAGAACTTAATAGGACTAATAGATTTAGAGTTATTGATAATACTTGTAAAGATTTGGAAAAACGAAGCAACATTTGAAGATTATATTAATGATAATGAAAATGGAGAAGTTGAATCTGTTTCGGATGAGGATAAAGAAGAAGTAAAATCAGTTGAAGAAGAAAAGGAAGATGAGGATAAAGAAGATAAAATTGTATACAATTTTTGTCTAGGGGACTGTTTAGAGGAACTAAAGAATATAAAAGATAAAACAATTGATATAGTAGTTACTAGTCCACCATACAACATAGGTTTAAAATATCATAAATATAAAGACAAAAAGCCAAGAGAACAATATTTAGAGTGGATATATGACATATTTGTAGAACTGAAACGAGTATTGAAAGATACTGGTCATATTTTCCTAAATATGGGGTATACAAATAGAGATCCCTGGATATCAATGGAAGTTGCTCTCAAGTTAAAAGATTTATTAGTCTTACAGAATAATATTACGTGGGTAAAATCTATATCAATTGGTGAAGATAAAGATGATACACATGGTCATTTTAAACCGATTAATTCTGATAGATATATCAATGTTACAAATGAAGATATTTACCATTTTACAAAGACAGACAAAGTAAAAATTAATAGAGAAGCTGTAGGTGTTCCTTACAAATGGGAGTGTAATTTGATTGATAGAAAAACAGGGGAACATAGAATAGATAAAAAAACAGGATTACCTGTTGAAAATAAAAGATGCAAAGGTAATAGTTGGTTTATACCATATGATACAATATGGAATAAATCTCAAAAAGGATTTCATCCAGCGACTTTTCCTGAAGGGTTGGTAGAACACTGTATTAAAATAACTGATGTAAAAGAGGGTGTTATCCTTGATCCATTTATAGGATCTGGAACAACTGTTAGAGCCGCTAAAAAAATGAATGATAATATTGAAGGATATAATTTATCGGGTATAGGTTTTGATATAGATGAAAAGTATATAGAATATTGCAATACAAGTATTGTTGATTAATATTTGTAAGAAATCCAGAAAATATGTTTAGGATTCTTAATAACTTCTCCCTTTGAATTAGTATCTTTAAAAAGTTTTGATGAACAGAGCAACTCACATTGATTTTTTTCATGACCATTTTTGTTATTCATAAACTTAGTTTTACTCTTAAAATGAGTCTGATAAGAAGAAAACTTCCAATCAGTAGATAACGTAGCTGTTTCTCTTCTACCTCTTTCATTAGAACCATAACATCTAAATCCCTTTAGTTCAAAGTCAAAACTAAACTTATCATATGGATCTGTCATTTCTATACTATCTTCATTTACTGCTTTCTTAAGCGCAGCCATAAATACTAGTTTATCTTCTGTTTTCCTTGATTTAGATGTCATAATCTCTTTAATTTGATCTACAGTTTCATCATCAGGATCCTGTATCTCAAGTTTAATAGGACATGCTATGATACCATTTTTTTCTTCAGTTTTTTTATGAATAACAATACTGATCTCTTGGTCTTCACCATCTATATTTTCTTTAAGACCATTTAATCTTTCATCATTATCCTTTTCATATAATTCGGCATTATATATGAACTTTTCTTCACCAACTAACCATTTTTCTGGTGGTTCCCAATTATCACCATTATCTTCTTTAAACTTTGTTAACATATAATTACTGCGACAAGCTTCTTGATAATCTTCTTCAGCACTCGTTGAAATAAGTCTAGTATTGCTCCGAACGATACCATATTCGCTATGAACAAATGATAAAGATTCTCCTGTAGGATAATAGTTACCTATGATTATAAATGGTCTTTCAGTATCAATATCTTTGGATTTTAAATATTTTATCACACCTAAAATTTTATCATTAAATGTGTTGCCTTTCATAATGTTGTCATACTTTTTCCTTTTACCATCATAGAATATATGATATTTATCACCTTCTGAACCATAAATAGCTAAAACAATTGGATTATAATCTTTTTTTATAGCTTCTTGTGCTAGATACCTTGTAATTATTTTTCTACAAGGCGTAGAAATGATATGTAGATTAAATATATCTTTTTGAAAATACTCAATATTTAATAATTTATTCATATTCAACGCATTAATACCATATTTCATCGCTAATTTTTCTTTCTGTTTAACCTGAAATGTTGAGAATTCCAATCTTCTCCTTTCATCAATATCTTCATAATCCTGTTTAGTAAACTCCTTTTTCTTTTTCTTTTTCTTTGCGTATTTAATATCACATTTTATAAATAAGTTTCTTTCGACTTCTTCAATATTTATATCTTCCCAATCAGGGTTTTTTGACAATTCCTCAAAAGTAATTTTATTTGAATCTCCTATAGAAGAATAATTAGGATCATTAGATTTAGTTTCATCAAACTCTGAAAAGTCTTTTGCATATTTTGTTAAATTAGAGTTTAACCATAAAGGATTAGTTCCATCAATTATCCCTCCTATACTAGCGGTGCACGGTATAAATGTATCCACTAAGGGATGTGCTATTATTTGTTCAATAACATTTCTATGTGCTGGAATACCTTCTCTAGTATTATGTCCCTCATCATGTATAACATCTACTTTTTTTTTTAAATTATCTTTTAATCTATCTATATTTTCAATAATACTGTATATATCCAAAATACGTTTACCATTACTACATACAAATATAACTGAATAATTGTTTTCTTTAGATAGAAGCATCCACGCCTCTGCAATACTATTACAGTGTGTAGCATTACCATTGAGATCATTCTTTTTAGAAGATATAATCATTACTTTGTCTTTTGTAGATACGAGAGGAAATCTATGATCTAGATCTTTCATTATACGGAGAAGCCATTGTTCATTCGCCTCAAGTGTATTTTTTGTTATTGCAAATGTAATATTCTTTTTTGATATTGAGTTCATAATTAAACTGTTGCAGTATCCGGTTTTCATTGATTGCGCCATTTTGTAGACCCCCTTGATTTTCCTTACACAATATTCTATGATAAGTTTTTGTTCTTCATCTGTAAATACATATTTTCCAATTGGATTGTTATCATCCTTGTTGATAAACTCGTGAACTTTACAATGGTATTTATTTATAGTTTCTATTTTTGTATTGTTCCTAATAGGGAATATTTTATGTTTATGTTTGAATACTTGAATTGATATTTTGTTGTTTTTTACGTTTTTAAAGTCTTCTATTACTTCTTTTTTATAATCATGCAATAACATTTGATATTTTTCTATCGCAGATCTCATAAGTTCTTCTTTTGTTTCAATATCCATAATTTATATAATATATGTGATCTTTTCCTTAAATATATATTCTGTACAAGAATGTTTAATATTTTTGTACAGAAAAAAATATCAAATTTAGAAGTTTAATGTAATAAGATTATTTTTTTATTTATTCAATACCATTAAAATCTTTCAAATAATCAATCAACCTTTCACATAAACCCTCTGGCGATGAACCTTTGCCACCCGTTTTAACATTGTGTTTTTTACAAATCTCTTTTATTTTTTCTTTTTTCTCTCCTCGACTATTTGTATTATCATTTAATATCTTATCCAGATCTTCTTTTGTATAATCTGGTGGTTTAAATACATTATATAGTATCTTGTTAGAAGTATTCCATTCTTGCTTTAATGTCAGTTCAAGATCATATAAATCAATTATAATTGGCTCATCATCTTTTGATAGTTTACCATCATGGTGCTTAAAACATACAAGCAAATGAGCTTGAGATTTCTTAATTTTTTTTAGAGTAGAGATATAAAATGAACGAAAACTAGTGTCCATACTTTTAAAATCTGCTACTTTACATTCTAAATAATATTCAGCCTTCTCATTTATTAAATCAGGATAACCTGTCGCCTGTCCGA
>Ga0206126_10001778_pt1 | contig 25087 bp, 21 predicted proteins | sample Helgoland_Spring_5_FD_148621 | JGI IMG/M metagenome (GOLD analysis project Ga0206126, IMG submission 148621) | Pelagic subsurface seawater microbial communities from Kabeltonne, Helgoland, North Sea - Helgoland_Spring_Bloom_20160412_1 | ecosystem: Environmental > Aquatic > Marine > Epipelagic ...
GATATTAAAAAACTATACCTACTTTTTCCTTTAACTTTTGGTACAAAAGTTACATTTTTTTTTTGAGGGTTTTGTAAGAAAAATTTATCAATACTTTCTATATTAGAGTTTCTAATATCATTTGAACTATAGTTAATTTCGTTCGCATTAATAGACATCGGTATCAACAATAATATTATAGATGTATAATATTTTATGAATATCCTAATTAACATTGTTTATAGCTAAGATTGATGTCGCGATATTACCCATAACTCGTGAAATAATATCTGTTAATCCTAATATAGACAATTTATCTATTTTGGGTGGTACAACAACAACAGAACCAACTGGAATAACTGTATTATTATCTACCAAGCGGCTTTCTCCGTTTGGTAATAATAGATAAGTTTTTCGAATATCTGCCATTTTGGTTAAACCACCTGCAGAAAATATATAATCTTTATAAGTCTTGTTTGGGCTATAACTTGCAACGGTCGTTCTTTGAACAGCACCAATTACGGACACATGTGATGGCCTCTTAGGAAGCGTCAATTTATCACCATCCTGTAAATAAAAATTACCAGTAGCATCCATTATATTTATTGTCATTCTGCCTGTAGTTGGTAAATTTCTTAATTGTTGAGAAAAACCTAATACAGCCTTAATTTGGTCACCTACACCTTCAAGGTCAGATTGTGCTAATGTTAAAACAGATGCCTCTAATTGGCCGGCTAAGATGTTATTGGATTCTTTCTCTTGATTTCGAATTGATTTTCTTTCTAGAACAGCACCTAAAGGATAAGCTGTCTCTGCAAGGCCTCCAGCTCGTTGTATTACTTTTTGTAGGGACTCTTTCCTGGAAAAAGGATAAGAACCAGGAACCATAAATTCTCCTGATAAAGTAATAAAACCATTTATGGCTTGGTTTATTGCTTTTGGTACACTAACATAAAATTCACCAGAAAGAATTGTTTCATTAGTCGCCAAGCTATCTAGTTTAAAAATTGTAGGTTCTGATAAAACTAATGCATCGTTTTCTTTTATAGATTTTGTAATTAAAATATTTGAAGATGCTTTTGAATTTATTACGCCTGCTAGGTCAATTAAGTCTTTCAATCTCGACTTATCGGCTAATGGATAAGTTCCGGGGAACATAACTGCCCCATTAATAACTCGAAGTTTTGAGGTCATGTCTTTTAAAACATAACCTAGAGAACCATTCGATTGACTTAATTCATCATCTATATTTTTCTTTCTCTCATTACTCATAAACTCAGTATTAATTTGATCTAAGCTTTCAACTTCAATAGTTTCTGCAGCAAACACAGAATTTCTATCTTCATTAATTCTACTAGCGTAACTTTCATCTTTTAGGAGATCTTCTTCATTACTAATATTTAAAAACTTATCTCTGATATACTGTTCAGAAAACATATAAACTATGTTAGAAGCATATGCGATTTTATTTTCTGACTCAGAAAAAAGTGTAGCGGCATCGTAAGAACGTAAAGTCCATCTATTATCACTATTATGGTTAGCATTTAAACCAATATATAATTTATAAAAGTCATTTGAATTCATGATTTTATCAAATATTTTTTGTTTTGAAAAAGCAACATTTGGAGCTAGAAGAAAAGTTAACTTTTCATCATAATAAACTTTTACTGCGTCACTTTCTCTTACATCATTCAGTAAAGCTGAAGAATCTGTAAAGTCATAAGAATCTACTATTTGGCGATAAATACCTTGGCTGATAAAATTGATGGCGTCGTTTTGTTTTATTTTAAATTCATAGTTTATATTTTTTGTTTTTACTGTTGAATTTTTATCCGTATTTTTAAGCATTACAAATTCGTTTTGTATCGAAGGCAATCTTCCTTTTAATTTATCTAATATATTTGTAGAAGTCATACCTTCCGAGAACGGCAAAATTGTAAATAATTCCCCATCTAAACTAATTTTTATTATATTAGATTTTCGAAGTAATTTTCTGGAATATTCTATATCCTGTATATAAATTAATTTATTATTATTTAATTCTTCACGTAATTTTACTACTTCTAAATTTACATTTACGTTTTCATCTGACTGTTCTGTATCAGTAATATTATAAAATACACCATCTACTTGCTCACGAATTAGTTGGCTGAAAAACTTATCCTCAAAAATAAATAATCTATCACCTCTAGCTAATTGTTGATGATGATGATTTGGATTATTGTGTTTTTGCAATGCTAGTTTAAAATCAAACGCCTCAACACCATTTTTATTATCTAACAGAGCTAAATCATACATAGTTTTTGCACTAGGGGTGTAAAAATTCTTTAGATGTTCATAGAGTTCCTTATCTTGATCTATGGGAATATAAGCAATTCTCACACCATCGAGATATAATTCTGCTATATTTGAGTCAATAAATTTGGAAACAACAGGATCAAGTGATTTATTAGGATCTGTAGCAACCAATCCTAGATATTCCCCTTTTGTAAATAATCGCAAATCCGTTCCAAGAGGTAAGGTAATACTATCATCTTCAAGAGCTTCATCTAGATTTATAGCTTTTATTTCTTTTCCAACGATTAACGCAAACGATGTAAAAATATTATTATTTATTAAATAACCATCTGCATTTAATATTGATCCACCTCTTAAAACTTCTTTAATATTATAGGTCTTTTGTTTTTGGCTCAGTGGGACGTATGCAATTCTTGCACCACCAAGATAAATTTCTGTTACATTTGAGTCAGCAAATTTAGAAACAAGAGGGTCAAGTGACTGACTAGGATCTGAAGCAACCAATTCTAAATATTCCTCTTTTGTAAATAATCGCAAATCCGATCCAACAGGTAAGGTAATACTATCATCCTCAAGAGCTTCATCTAGATTTATAGCCTGAACTTCTTTTCCAATAATTAATGCAAACGATGTGTACGCATCTAAACTCAATACTGCACCATCTTTTATTATTTCCCCAATACTTAATGGCATGTTGGTTTTTATTTCAAAATCTTTCAAAACAGCTCCAAAGACTTTAGATATATTTAAATCACGCGTTTCAACAAAATCTATTTGGAGTGCTTCGCCTTCTTTAAGTAATTCATTTTTTGCTGCCAAACGTGTTGCTATTTTTCCACTTGAGTCAAAATAAGATATTTTTAATTCAGCTCCAGAAGGCAAAAAGGAATTTCCAGAAATACTCAATAAATTTCTAATTGATATTTCAGACTTATCATTTGGTAATTCATATATTCCAGGGTTGTTTACAAATCCCGTTACTGCAACTGTTGGCCCTTTAAATGGAACGAATATACGTGCACCGTTTTTAATTAATGGGTCAAGTTTTGGAGATGCGTTTTGTAAAAAATTATAAAAATCTACTGTTTGTGTTGTTTCCCCAATTTGACTTAATGAAATATTTCGTAATGAACCACTATCAGAAATACCTCCCGAATATGCAATAACCCTACTTAGTGGTGTATATGCTGGAACAGCAATTGTTCTTGGAAATTTTACATTACCAGAAATCTGTACAGTTACTAATCTAGCATTATTTAATCTAACAAAGACTTCAGCTGATGCATCATCCAATAAAACTTTATCAAGAACTAATTTACTGACTTGATTTAAATTCAAATTATTAACATTCAATCGATATACATTTTCAAGCGTGATAGTTCCATCATTCATAACTTGATAATTTCCATTAGATGGGCTCAGTCCAGTTATTGTAACCTGAATTTTATCCCCAGGCGCCAATTGATAGTTTTTTCCTATAGTGTTAAAAAAAAGTAAGCTATCGTCTTGTGTTTGATTAAATTCATTTGATCCATAAATATTTAAATCTTCTCCAATGAGAGCAGAAAAATATCTCGTTAACATGGATTTTTTGTTTACTTCTTTTTGATTAATAGTTTTGGATAAATCTATCTTAAGATTATTATCTGTATTTGCTACATTTTGATTTTCAGATGTCAGATTTTGATCAAAAATAGTTTTGCCTTGTTGTGGAATATTATTTACTATTGACGGGTTTTCAATCAATAGTTTTTGAAGATTTGGATCATAAATTGATTGGGCTAAACTTGGTTGCCAAAAAATCAATAAAATAAAAATAAATAAATTTCTTAAAATTGAAATATTCATTAATTTTCTTTCATTATTGCGTATCGTATTAATACAAGAGCTGCCCCAAGAAATAAACCCAACACTAATGAAAGTGCTAAAATTAATTTAGGCTTTGGTGCTGTTGGATATAAACTTATTGTAGGGTTTATATATGGCTCTGCAATAAAATGTTTTCCCTTTGACGCAAACATTAGCTTTTGTTCTTCTTTACTTATAAGCTCTGCCAAAGCTTCCCGGTGCTCTCGAGAACGTGCAGTACGAAGTTTATCTTTATAAAAAGCTAACGGCTCTGTCGAAAAATCAATATAACGCTGTCTCATAATTTTATCACTTGCTTTGGTCACTTCAATGATAAGTGATAACATCAGTTCTGGTTTTGATGTTTCACTTGTACATTTTAAAAATCCAGTTTCTTTATCTTCGTCTATTTGAATATTTTCATTGATAAAAATAGCCAGTCTCCTAGGGTCAGGAGGTATATAATTTACGTCTATATTTCCAGTTAATAATTTCTTAGCATCGTTAATAAAAATCTGTATTTTACTTTTCGGTGGTTTTGAATAATTATTAAGTGTCTCATCCCATTCAGATCTAAATATCTCTCTAATAATTTTTTTATTTTCAAAGATTATTTCTGAAACTTCTGGCGCAGTTATGAGTTCTTTAAATATACTAAAATCATTACCTGAACTGGTTGGTAATTGAATGCCCGTAAGTGATGCTAAACCACCCAACCCAGAGAATGACGGGCTTTTGTTTGTCTCATTCACAGGTTTTAGATTATATTCAACAAAATATTTTCTTTCCGCAGATTGAAGGTAAAAAGACGCAAGAAAAATAGATATAATCGAGATAAGAATTATATAAATTTTACCACGCCAAAGTGTAAAGAATAAATCCCTTAAATCAATTTCATCGTTCAATTCATTATTCTGGTTCATGAGTATAAATTCAATTTATATGCTGGTTAATTAATAACTATTAAATTATATAAAGAAAAGTATAAATTAAATTATACAAACAACCACCTATCACAGTAGGCCCTATTTGAAACTTATTAATTCTACAAACATATTGTTTGTGCCATTTTTAATATTATTATCAAACTTTTTATATAAATAATTTTAATCAAATCTATAATTTGGGGCTATATACTTAGTGGTCATACTGCGCCGACGCTCGCACATTTGTCGATTAGTGCGGGGAAAGAAGTATTGATCCGTTTCCAATAGCCTCAGAAACGCTCTGCTCGTACATAGAATGTATGCAGGTGAACTCCGCCTACAGCTCGATACGTAGAAGGATTTCATCGCTGCGACGAGTCAACAAACTTTTGGGTTTCAAAGACCAGACGCAATCCGAGGACGTCTACCTCGCCATCCAGCGCATGAAACGCTCTAAGTGTCTGATGCAGAAGCAGACCATCGGAATTAACCACAACATTCTGATCAAAATAATCGCTGCCCAGCCCGACACACTCACGGGAACGCGGAACCGCACCCTCCTCTCGCTCGGCTACAACTTCCTGGCGCGGCGCTCGGAACTTGTCGCAATTCGAAGTGACGACCTGAAGTTCACGCCGGATGGCGCGCTGGGGGGCATGATTAGAAAAAGTAAAACCGACCAATACGGGAAGGGTCGGCTCGTGTTCGGCTCCGAAAGGGGCGGTAAGTTGGTTAGGAAGTGGCTGAGGCTAAAGCCTAAGGAAATTCAGCCCGCCTTCTGCGCGATAAATCATGGGAGGTGTCAGGATCGCGCCATCTTCGACCGAAACGCAAACGACATAATCAAGCGCGGCGTCGTGAAAGTTAAGCGATGCGAGAGGCAGAGCGACTTGGAGGTTTCGGGGCACTCACTTCGCGTGGGCGCCACACAGGATTTACTGATTAAGGTTTATGACCTTGCAGCCATCATTCGCGCCGTCGACTGGTCAGACCCGAGCACCGTCTCGAGATACTTGAGGTTTTCACAACACAATATTTGGTCCACTTAAATTATGTTCAAACCTCACCTAGTATGGCGTGCTGCACGAAGTTGGCAAAATTAGAAGCCAACAACTTAATTATTCAACCACTTTCGACGTCGACAGAACCTTAGAACCATCCGGAATAGACCGATAAACTGTTGCATTTGCTCCTATTACACAGAAATCACCAACTTTAACTGAACCAATAATAACTGCGCCAGTACCAATCAGCACTCCATTTCCTATCTTGGGTCGCTTGTGAACATTATTTTCTGGGTCAGGCGTAGATGCACCAAGCACGACATTCGTCATGATTAAACAATCTTTTCCGATACTCGTGGCACCTAAAATGATATTTCGCGGATGGGGGATTAATAATCCTCCGCCAATACTACAGGTCCGGGCTACCTCTATCCCAAAAATTATAGAAAGTATAAGGTCTGATAATATTACAAGCGGTAATGCAAATCGGTTTCTTGTCGTTTTCAATCGAATTAATATGGTCACCCAAAATTGCATGCGTAAAAATATTAAAAATAACTTAAAGCCGGAGTAATTAAAGTATCGCAACATGGATTTATAGTCGTCTACAATTAAATTCATTTTAAACCTTTAATGATCACGTTTATAAACACTAAAAACAATAATCCAAGAATTGTAAACTTAATCAAAGCAGGTAATGAATATGCAAACCAGCGGGGAAACGTAGACCAGGCGACAAGATACAATAAATATGAGTATCGAGAATTAATACTCCTGTAAGTTAACAAATACCCAAGCAAGATACAGCCAATTACTAGTAAAGTAATTCCACCCCAGATATACAGATAAACAAATGGTAACCCGCCTGATCCAGGTATTACTGCGTAGTCTCTTACATAAATATGAGCATAAACTGCTGGAAAAGGATTGACGGAATAAGGCAGCCAACTGACGATCGCGCCCAAAAACATTTCTAATCTCGTCCAAACATCCCAAGTTCCATCTATAATAAAAGCTAAATAAGTATTTGAACTCACAATAACACCACCCTGATGGTTAGACATTGCACTAGCGCCACCTAACAATAAGTTGAATGGGGTCAGTTCGTATCCAGCCCGTACCAAGGCGAATATTCTAATTGTCAATCCAGAAATCACTAACAATGTTATCATACTTTTAAGTGAAAAGTTTCTCCAAATAGATAGGTACGCAAGCAATAGCCAGAAAAACATTAATGCTGGGCCGCGCCTACCAAACAGTAATGGGCAAAAACAACAAATCGCTAATGTAACGATAATCAACCGTTGTCGCCGATTAGCTGAAAATACAACACCTAAGACTGCTGGAATTACACTATACTCGAACAATGACGAACTCGAAGAGCTGATACTGTACTCGCTTGAAGGAGGCCAAGCTTTCAAAACACCAAATAGTGAAATAGATATTGCCGCAATTAATAGTGGGCCCGAGATATTATTGTACTGTAACTTCGGTACCGATTTCGTTTTAATATTTTTTCGTAGCGCATAGATACACAATAAAAAAGTCGAAAACAGCAAAAATAAGACGCGTTCAATATCCTCATCCTGATATAACAATAAGTAGTGATATGGTACTTGGAGATATTCAGAAATTATGTAGATAATGATATATGCTATCATAAAGCTAAAACTGATAAAATGTACCAAGCTATTTCTTGAGGACAAGAGTAAACTACAGCTTATAAAGAGCGAAAAATAAGCCAGGAAAACAGGTTTAATTTGAAGCCAAATTTGTAATATCAATATAATAAATAACGCCAAACTTAGGCATATCTGATACATATCATATTTTCTGGAAAACATCTTTATACCATATTGCTAGCATCGCTAAATTGATTTTTCGCCTCTCCGATAAATATTTGAATTGAACATCCACTTTGTCAGAAATTTCAAGGCCATCAATTACTAACTCACTAAACATACCCGTTGGGAAGATAGATTTTATATCACGGGAAAATCCCATTTTTTTATTTTTAAAGGCTGCATCCGTATAAAATATTTTTCGTAAATTCTTCAATATTTTTTTATTTTGGTTATCGAAATTCCTAAAATCTACAGAATCTGAATAATGTTTAATACGTAAGTCGAGTAGTGGCGCTCGAGCTTCGATATTAAATAAATATGAAACCCTATCGACCCGATATAAATTATTGCCTGGAAGGTAAAATTTTTGATCAATTTCATGTATAGGCTTTTCACCAATTTTTTTACCAAAATGGAGCTCTTCACCAATTTTTCTGTCAATCAGTAATGAATTTTTATTGAAGGCCTCAATATTTTTTGACTCAGCCATATTTTTTAAAATCATTAATCTCTGATGTAGCATCGGATAGGATAGAAATAAATTGATAATAAAACTAGGAATTTTGAATACACGTCGAAATTGATAGAAAATACTATTTGCAATTTTATGACGATTATATCCCTGAAATAACTCGTCCCCGCCATCCCCAAGTATAATAACTTTTGAATTATTGCTCGCTGACTGAAAAATTTGTGCAGAGCTAAAAATAGCGGTATCAGAATTTGGTTGATCTAACGATGCCACAATTTTCTGAATTTCATTTTTGCTAAAAGTCTTTTGGGTAATAACGGTAGGAACCACCCCGATTGATTTGCATGCTAATGTTGCGTTCGCCTCTTCTTCAACCGAATTGCTCCGCATTGTAAACGTTTCTAATTTATTCTGCGAAACGGAATTAATAATCCCGGCTAAAAGGGTTGAGTCCACACCTCCAGATAAAGCTAAACTTATTGGGAAATCCGATAGAAGATGATCCTTTACAGAATGTTTAACAACCGCAGAAAGGTCATTTTTTTTTGGATCATTTAGATCTTTAAAATAGTAATTTTCATCTTGGAAGTTGTTGTTGATCTCTGCCTTATGGGTCCGGAGATCATAATGCATCATGGCGCCTGGTGAAAGAACTGAAATATTTTCGAATATACACAGTTCGGGCGCAACAAAACCATAGTTCAAGTAGCTCTTCAATGCTTTATCATTTAAAGAATTTGACTTAAGTGTAACTGCCAGAGAAGTGGCCGTAGACCCAATACAAATTTTTTGATTATCTAAACAATAAAACATTGGCTTTTGGCCAAAAAAGTCACGAAAGGCTAAAACAGCTTCATTGCGGACGTCTAAAATAACGATACTAAACATACCATTTAAGCGCAACATTGTTTCTTTTACACCTAGTTCGTCCAACATCATTCCTATTGTGATAGTATCACCATAATCCGCTAGTCTTTTATTATAATCACTAGTCTTATCGTGGATTGAGTAGATTTCGCCATTGTATACGAAAATGTAATTATCTGAGCCAGTTTTGTATGGCTGCGAAGAATTGTTTTGCGTTCCAGTTATGGCAAGTCGAGTATGCAATAATGTACGGCCGTGTACGTCAAGATTATTTATTTCGTCACGTCCCCTGACCGTTAGTTGGGAAAGTACCTTTTTTTTGATTTTTGCTTCTAGCTGGTCACTACTAAAGAAGATACCACACATCAAGGTTGCTCCATAGATTGAATTAGACCGTCAAATAGTTGCGTGGTTGGTTTCCTAAAATGTCCTTTATAAAAGTAACGCCGAATAAATTCATCTTTCTTTTCTTTGATATTACGGTAAGAGGCAGTATTTTTTTTAAGGCCATCATTCAATTCTTCTACAGTACGAGGCGTTTCAAACAAATTTGAGTATACACTCTGTCCGAGTACAAATACTTTAACATTTCTGTCTGCTGCTTCAAATGCCATCAATGAGTTAACACAAACAAATGCATCTATGTTCTTCCAATAATCAACCGGTTTTTTAGTACTGTCTAATATTGCGAAGTCACTACATTCAATTAACCTGTATACTTCCCTTGAATATTGCCCTCGACACTTTGGATGCTCTCGAATGATGCAGGACCACCCAATCGGTAAGGCCTCTAACGTAAAATGAATAAGTGACTCGTTGCATCCAAAACCGCTGTAGGTCAGAAAATTTACATCGTCAGGATCTTGCAAAGCTAATAATAAACATTTCCCTTCTTGGTTTTTTATTTTTTCACTTCGCTTAAGGCGGTTCTTAATTATGCTGAATAAAATTTTGTCTCTCAATTGAGATTTTTCTACATCAGGAGAAACAATTTGAAGTAAATCAAAATACCGGTACTTTCGGGTTTTCAATCGATTAACAGGTTTTTCTAACATATCGAATGATTTATATTCATCAATGATATCACACTGATTCATTAGCACCCCAGTTTTAGAAAAAACAGTTGTACTGTATGGCCCCTGCTCAAAAAATCTCATCGGTATGTTCTTTTCGGAACATAGTGTTTTGAAGATGTAAGCTGATGGCTTACTGTCACCAGAAATAATCACTAAATCAGGTTTTTCAACGTTTAAAATAGTACTTATCTGGCGTATTTTGGGGAGATAAGAAACAGCAGAATGGTTAATACGCAATTTGCTGAGTTGTTTCTGTAGCATATCTAGGGCGTTTTCAAATTCGCTGTTTCGGTTTTTAGAAGCCAGCATGCTTATTGGCCGGAGCAAATACCGGTCGCGTGTCGGCCAACTATAATAGCCACTCATATTATTTGTTGCATAGATATACTTTACGTCCGATTTACTCTGATGATACTGACGTAACTCATTAAAAAAATGGGAGAAATCATCGTAATAGCCAAAGACGAGGATCTTTATCATAACAGGCGAGACCTTATCGTATTAATCATGTAAAAAATGAAATAGTATATGCAATGGAAATATCCGTTTACATGGCAACGAAGAAATTTCCAATACCATTTAGCAGCATCAAACTTGCCTGCTGTCAAAGATCCTCTGTGTAGCCGGTGGATAGCAGTTAACTTTGGTATACATCCCCATTTATAATTTGATTCTCTACACGCTTTTATCACGTGGATCCATAGTGCATAATCATTACGCTTCACAAATGAGTTTTCTGGTAAAAACGAGATTTTTTCCTTATCAAGCATTACTGTAAGACAACCAACAGTGAACTTCTTCGCAAGAAAACCGTTTAATGAAAAAGGCCCTCTTGGAGTTATTTCTTTATATCTGTCAGGCGCACTGAAGTTATAATATTCACCAAAGCAAAAAGCTAAATTATTTTGCATCATGAACTCGATTCTATCTTTAATTGTTGATCTTATTAACATGTCATCTGGATCAAGAAATATGACCCAGCGACCTGCCGCTCGGTTGAAACCTTGCGATCGTATATATCCAGCACCATTGTTCTTTGCAGTATTGAAATATATACTAATTTCTAAATTTTCATATGTATGGTTTATACTCGGATAAACAGATCCATGGTCCACAATAATCAAAACTTCAATTAAGCTACCTTGATCATTTAATGACTGTAGTGTTTGCGATAGATATTTATTTGAATTATGGAAAGGAATCACACACGAAATTAAAATCGATTGCGATAAGTTATTTTTGATATCTGTGCCCATATCCATACCAACGATATCCCATGTACTTAAGTATTAAATCAATCAGACGCAATAGTCGCCAAGTTCTGCGACATTGTATTTTTTTATACAGTACAAACATAAACTTCTCTAACCAATTATCAAAATCGATTTTGGTTTTTTCCCAACACTCAATTTGACCAGTTTGTTGTGTTTGTTTTAATGCAGTTTTTAACAATCCTGTTCGAGTTATTTGATAGTGCCCAGGCTTTTTCCAAACTGTATCATTAGAAATAACTATACCCAGCTTTATGATTAACACATTTTTGAAAATTTTAGTATTGCGCAAATAATTCTCTGTTACAAGTTTTACAGTTGGATATTGATATAACATACCTGCACTTGAATATACCGTTGACGTAGTACTTATATATATAATATTATCTGTATATCTGGATATATTATTTAGCAGTTTTATGTTTTCCTGTAGCGATTTTGAGTAACTGAAAACAATCGCGTCTTCAAAAAATCCTCTTACTTTAAATTCATTTACGTCCGTATGACTCACGCAAATATATTCCTCACGGTCTAACTTTAAGTCAGCTACAACTTTACTGTTTTTACCAACAACCAGCCGTTTTGCAGAATTAGGCATTTTTGATTCCAAAGTCACTTATTTGTATTTTACGGCTAGATGGTATGGAGAAAACGAGTGGTATAAAATCAAACGGGAAATCAGCAATATAGTCTGCTTGATAGATTACGATTCGCGATCGTCCAGTTATAATAGACTTCATAACGCCAAAAATATTCGAAATCATATAACTTGAGTTAGATTGAAAAGTATATCGACAGACATAGTGTTGATATTCTTTATATTCTTCAAATATCTTTGATAACGATATTTTTGCATCTCGTGTTAAAACTTCATATGCGAATCCTGCACCATTAAATTCTGATTGCAGTAAATCATGAACAAGTTTCTCTTCTAAACCCTCAACATCAATTTTGATCATGGTCTTCGTCGAAAATTCTGAAAATTTCTCCAGCGCCTCTGTCACCGGTTTTGCCGGAACTTCAACTTCTTTAAAATCTTTTTGATCCATTTCGATGATGGATGCTTTTCCTGAGTTTCCAGGAGGGATACGGAGGGTTACTGTGTCTTTTTCTTCTTCGCTGTCTACTATTGCATAATTGAAGAAAGTGGCATTGTCATGTTTGTATGTCTTTTTAGCATACGCAGCTGCAGCTTCATTAGCGTCGAAGCAAAGAACCTCATCAAAGTGTCCCCCTGCAGCATTCACAAACTGTCCATAATTACACCCAATATCAACGAATTTACGGTAGCATCTTTGACTCAACGAGTGCATCATCAGAACATTTTCCAGTTCGCGTTCACAATTTAAAATATAAAAAATTTGCTCTGTGTCAGTTGCAGCAAGCTCACTACTCCGAAAAATAGTGTTCCACATAAAATTCAACGCATTTGTACGTATTATTATGTAAGCTAATATTCGTTTCATCCAATAAGAACGCATACCATTGACTGGAATGTAACCTAGATTTTTCATAACTCTATCCTAAAACTTGTTGTTCGTATTTCATGTCTGTATCCAGACACACCATTGTTAAGACCATCAAAAATAGTTGAGGATTCATACTCCCAACTCCCGTCGAATTCCAACGAATAGTCTTGTATTAGAGAATCTCGAGTAAATGCTGAATAGAACCGAAAAGTGATCTCTGCATTCGAGATTAATTCGATTATCGCAGAATTTGCCGAAAACAAACGCCACGAGTAACTTAAATCACCACTTTCAAATTGGAACTCATGCCAACCATTGTCAATCCTTGTATTTACAAGAGTGTGTCGATTTCTTTTATTTGGGAACTTAGTAAACCTAAAAGAACCATAGGGTCGAAGGACAAGCCCTTCAGTCTGTGAAAGCCTAGGCTTGGGGTACCAAGTACCAGAGCGCAAATCGTCTCGATCGAGACCAGCAGCATAGGAACCAGTCCCAGGACCAGCTATCACCGGCTTACCTCGCTGGTATAGAAACAGTGCTCCTGAGCAATCGTGGTAGTGAGCTCGATAATTTCTATTTGGTAAATAATCTTTGACCACGGTAACCACACAGTTTGCGACCTTCAACGTGCAGGCATACGGACACTCTTCGGTGTTCCCTGATGGGAGCACCGACAACGGCAAATAACAATCATTCACCACTACATTTGGGTATTGTATTAACATATCAGCCATTTTCACGAAAACAGGATAGCAAGATCTATAATGATCAGTTATTTGTAACAATATTTTAAATTTTTCATATAATATTCCTTGGTATACTGGATTCATCTCTGGGTAATAACCTTGGAATACTATTGGTTTTATCAAATATAGTAATTTATGTTCAGAAAAACGTTGCAATCCATCCAATTCATAAATACGTGCCGCCACCAACAACGCTAGGTAATTATCTATGATATGATTACCCCAGACATGTTCTTCCGTATTTAATAAAAGTGTTTCAATTTCTTTTACCAGTAGCTTGGTTATCAGACGACTCTCACACATCTGATCTAAAAAAATTAGTGAGTATATACGTTGATTACGCGCGGTGGTTTGTTGAAAATGTGCATCAAACTGATATTTTTCAACAAAACGTAATACTTTATTAATTATGTCATCATTGAATTGCTTGAAAGAAAACACCCACTCCATATGGCATAAAACTATACCTAACGTGTAATCATATTTATTAAACTTTCCTCCTAATACATCATCTATCTGATATGTATTACAATTAAAGTCCCAGGTTTCAGATCCAAAATCTATATTATTGATCACAAATAATTTTTTATAATTTTCGAAATTCACCTTACGCTTTTTTACGTATAAACCTCTGCGAACCTCGCACAAGATGTAGTAACGCGAAATCATCCGCCAAATGGGACTTATCTTCGTATAGTGTAATAAAACAAATAATAGTTGCGTAAAATCTATCGCATTAAACAAGAAAACTAAATTTTTCACAATAGTATTATCCCACTAATAATCACTACAACGATCATCAAAAATGAACGAAACAACCTTTTCACTAAAAATATTAATTCATCTCGATGTATTGCAAATAAACTCAATAGGAAAACATAGTAAATAAGTAGGAAGGATTGTATATACACTACGACGTGCGGGTTTCTAAATATATAAAAATAAGATATTACACTACATAACAAAAAGCTTAGTGACCAAAGATATAAACTCCTGTTTTCATCATGCACAAGTAATTGTAGTAGGCTTGGATAAGTTGTAAATACAATAAAAGATACAAAAACAAGAGTCACATATTCGATATGTGGTTGGAATTTAATATGAAAAGAAAATAATACAAATGAGGCCATCAGTAAGATAATTAACAATATCTCTAGAAGTATAAATTTTGTGCCACTATATTCAGACAACGAAACCTTTATGATTGATCGTTTTTGATATTTTTCTGTTTCTTTTACTTTCAAGAGGGATTGAACAGGTATAAAGAGAAAACTTGCAAATAGCGCAGTGAAATCTAGTGTATTTTTCGTAATCACTAAATCAATTGGTATTGCAAAATATAGCCCACGGACTAATATCATCATAGATAGTGACGCTAATAGCGTATTAATATATGTCGAAAATTTAAATACACTAATTATTTCGTTTATCGACTGAGCTCTGGTAATGTCATTCGAAATTTTATTGCTTTGACGTCTGAATATGAAATAATTTAAAAAGTTAAGAAAAAATAGCGCTAATATCAAGTTTTGTGGAAAATTTTGCAAGTTTAAGTTTACAGATATCAAAATAGCAAAAAACCTAAATATCTTATCAATTATGTTTAATCCAATAAAGTATAATAGATATTTTTTGTTTGGGCGAAGTGCATTGTAATTTAATGTTGGGAAAGCAATCAATAGTGAAATTAAAAAAATGTTTATAAATGTCCAATTTTGTGTAGTGAAAGGTAGCCCTATGACAGTGATTGCAACCTGAGAATAAAAAAAGTATTTTACTAGTGTACCAGCAGTATTCGCTTTTAATTTTACTATTAATGTATCCCAACCAAAGCAAAGCAAAATACCAATATATATACATAAATTAAGGTAGTTTCGAATTTCTGCTAATAACTCAGGCGCAAGAATATATTCTAATAATATTAATCCAAGTAAGTTTATTACTGAGCTTGTTCCAGCGGTTATTAAACCAACTAAGGCGAAATTATTTAAGAGCTTTAGAAATAATTTCATATGCTCTCTCCATCATCCTTACCGAATGATGAGTTCCGCCGATGCTTTCCATTGCAAAGCTATCTAATATCTTGACTTTACCATTGAACGTATTTTGTAAATGCGCATTTGCCCCAAATAGATGCGTTCCGTGATACAAACTCTGATCAGGGGGTGGTGATAAACTAAAGTCGTTATTAAGTATTTGTGTTATCTTCTTTAGCTCTTCATCATTATCGAATATCTTTTTAATTTGCTCGGACATTAAATCAAGCTGAAATGCAGCCTTACACTCATACTGAAAATGGAGCGAATAATATTCGCTTGAAAATCGAGAACCAAATTTAAGTTCCAAGGCTTCGATTAATCTCCCAAATTTTCGGTTTTTTAGTAAATAAAATAATAGGTTTATCTTTGACTTCCCATACGACGGACCAGTTCTGATTTGTTCATTTGCATTTTTCATCTCAAGTCTTGCAGGTCGAAACATAATCATTAAATTTTGATCATCATTCTCGATATATGGAAATAAATATCCATCTTGCATTTTTTTAGATTTAAGTTGTATGCTGAATTTATTTTCTATGAAGGCTTTTGAATATACACCGGCAAATCCACAAAGATGATCGCCGACAACACAAGTTGGTCCAAATAACCCCGAACTTCCCAAAATATTTGCAGTCCCAATAAGCCCACTACACATGAATATATTATTAGCAAGAATTATCCGCTGATCAGACAATCGAACATTTACGAAGTCACCTTCTTCTTTAAGCTCAGTAACCACACCAGCCAATAAATCTACATTTTCAAATTTTTTCAACTTTTCTTTTAGCAACGCTGGTGACGGTGCACGAAGGGGAACAAAAATGTATTTTTTTCGACCCGATTTTGGGCCTACCACTAATTCATTTACGTTGCGTACTTTATCTGTTGGATAAACTCCGTGCCAGTATGGAGCGTTACCTAAGCTACCAAGTTTTCTTAAAATTTGATTATTATCATATGTCTGTATCTTATCGCGAATATCTTGAATAATTAGAATCTTTTTGTTCAATAATGTTTGCTGTGCATTGTCTAATATGGCCTTAAGAGCTCCAACCGAAACCACACCAGTACCGATAAGGATTAAATCATATCTCTTGCAAAACTTTCTCAACTTACAGCCCTTTTCGCAGCGCATCAAAATCGCGCAGTTGTGCGACCAATGCGGGCATGTCGTCAATTTGGACCATGTTGGGTCCATCACAGGGCGCATTGTCGGGGTCCTGATGCGTTTCGATGAACAAACCCGCAACGCCAACCGCGCAGGCCGCGCGTGCAAGGGTGGCGACGAATTTACGCTCACCCCCTGAAGAATTACCCCGCCCCCCCGGTTGTTGCACCGAATGTGTAGCATCAAAAATCACTGGGTATCCTGTTTCACCCATGATTTCTAACCCACGGAAATCATTGACCAATGTGTTATAGCCAAACGATGTTCCGCGTTCGCATAACATAATCTGTGTATTCCCCGTGCTGGCAATCTTTTCCGCAGCATTGTGGATTTCCCATGGGGCCAAAAACTGACCCTTTTTCACATTGATGGGTTTGCGCGTATTCCCCGCCGCCAACAATAAATCCGTTTGACGTGATAGGAAGGCTGGAATTTGGATCAAATCCACCACCTCGGCCGCAGGGGCGCAATGACCGACTTCATGGACGTCTGTGATTACAGGACATCCAAAGGTGTCGCGCACCTCGCCTAGAATCCGCAGACCTTCGTCCATTCCGATGCCGCGCGCCGATGTGATTGAAGATCTGTTCGCCTTATCATAGCTGGTTTTAAAAACAAATTTTGACCCCGTAGGCGCACAGGCATTAGCCACACGTTCGGCCATCATCATGGCGTGATCGCGATTTTCCAACTGACAGGGCCCCATGATAAAGGCAATCGGATTGTCGCCACCAAAGGGAACATCCCCAACCATCACTGTTCTTTGCGTGCTCATTGCTCAATCACTCCTTCGATACGTGCCACATCTTCGGGGTTGTTCAGCTCCCAAAAGACGCGGCCGCGCCCCTCAACCTCGACACATTTTACGGTTTCGCCGTTTTCCAGAAACCGCAATTGTTCCAATCCTTCAAGGTGTTCTAGCGTACCCTCGAGCCACGACATGTAGGCGGTAAGGGCCGCGGGGCGATAGGCATAGACCCCAACATGGTGGAACACGGGCAATTCCGCATCCGCAGGCAATTTTTCGATATCCATAAACGGTACCACCTCTTTGGAAAAATAAAGCGCGTAGTTGTTTTTATCAAAAATCACTGTGGTGCCCCCCACCCGACCTTCGCGGCGATCTGTGGTAAAGTGGCCATAGGTCAAACGATCAAGGCGCAGCACAGGTGTTGCCATTTGCGCAGCCCCATCCTGTTTCATGGCGGTGATCAAATCCTCGACAAACCAATGGGGTGTCAGGGGGGCATCGCCCTGTAAATTCACAATCAAATCTGCATCCAGGTTCGCGATTGCCAGCGCCTCAGCGCAACGTTCGGTGCCATTGCGGCAGGTCTCTGATGTCATGATCACATCCGCCCCAAATGCATGTGCAGCATCACGAATGCGCGCATCATCGGTGGCCAGATAAACCGCATCCACACCCGTAACACGACACGCAGCCTCCCAACTAAGCTGGATCAAGGATTTGCGTGCCCCATCAGGCAGGGTCAGTTCCACCAATGGTTTTCCCGGATACCGGGTTGAGGCATAGCGGGCAGGAATAATGATGACGGTTTTCATGCAACACCTACGCGCAATAGATCGTGGATATGAAGGATGCCAATTGGCATGTTGTTTTCCTCAACCGCCAATAACACACTGATTTTTTTCGTGTTCATAATGTTCAACGCCTCTGCCGCAAACATATCAGGGGTCACCGTAACGGGGTTTTGCCCCGCAATATCCCCCGCCGTTGCCTGCATTAAGGTGTCCATATGGCGGCGCAAATCGCCATCGGTGATAACACCCAACAAGGCGCCTTCTTGGATCACAACAGCAATCCCAAACCCTTTTGATGTCATAGTAATTAGGGCGTCTTGCATTGGAGTTTTATGATCAACAATGGGCAACGCATTGCCGCGGTGCATCAGTTGCGCAACCGTTGCCATCTGCGCCCCAAGTTTACCCCCTGGGTGGAACACCTTGAAATCTTCCGGTTGAAAATCGCGCCGCTCCATCAGGGCTACGGCCAAGGCATCACCCACGGCAAGCGTCAGGGTGGTGGATGTGGTCGGCGCCATGCCAATGAAACAGGCCTCGGGCGCCTGCGTCAAGGTCAATTTATAATCTACCGCTTGCATCAGCGTGCTTTCCGGCTTTGAAGAAATCGCCGCCATGGGAATGCCAAAACGGCGAGTATGGGCCACAATATCGTGCAATTCGGATGTTTCCCCCGAATTGGAAATCAGCAAACAAAAATCTGCGGCCGTCACCATGCCCAGATCACCATGGCTCGCCTCGGTCGCATGAACGAAACTGGCAGGTGTTCCCGTGCTGGCCAAGGTTGCGGCAATCTTATTGCCGATGTGCCCCGATTTGCCGACACCTGATACAATCACGCGGCCTTTGGTTTGCAAAATCGCCTCGACCGCGCCTGCAAAATCACTGGGCAAATCCCCCGCCATTTGATGCAGCGCATCCGCCTCAATCGAAATCACCCGTACAGCGATTGCATTTATATCATCTTTGGTCATTTTTTTCCTCTTGGGTTTTAATCTAGGCCACCGCTTAACTTAGACGGCCGCTTTCAGGACATCGATCAGATCGGTGCGCTCCCAGCTAAAACAACCATCAGCGTCAGGCGCGCGGCCAAAGTGGCCGCAGGCAGCTGTGCGTTAATAAATCGGTTTGATCAAACCCAGGTGCGTGCGGATGCCGCATGGGGTTAGGTACATACAGTCTGACACAGCCTTTTCGATCTGCTCTTCGCTGACCTGACTTGTGCCAAATGTATCAGCATTAATCGACAATGGACGCGCAACGCCAATCGCATAGCTCAGCTGTATCGTGCATTTTTCGGCCAAACCTGCGGAAACTACATTTTTCGCCAAATAGCGCACTGCATAGCTGCCGACCGGTCAACCTTTGTCGGGTCTTTCCCAGAAACACGTCGACCATGGGGGGCCACACCACCATATGTGTCCACGATGATTTTACGCCCTGTTAGGCCCGCTTCCCCGTCTGGCCCGCCAATCACGAATTTCCCCGATGGGTTCACATGCCATGAGTTGTCTGCGGTAAGCCATCCCTCGGGTAGGTTTTCAATGTTTCAATCAAAACCGCTGTCTGGATCGTCATGTGAGGCGAGCCGACGATGCGTGCGCCTTTCAGCGGCTTACTTTCGCCACATTCAGAGCAAAGCACCATCAATCCAGGCATTTAGGTTACCACAATGTCCAATTCTTTGCAGCGAAATCCACTAAATCAATGTCATTAACAACATAATCCATCATCTGCTTTGTCTCCAATTGTACATGTGATTTAATGCTTCGATGTACTGATCCACCGATCCACAATCAAACCGCCGACCGTTCAAACGGACAGTTTCGACTGCGCCCTGTTGCGCATGGATATTAATTGCATCTGCCAATTGAATTTCCCCCCCTGATCCCGCACTCAGGCATCTCAAAGTTTTGAAGACATCAGGCGTCAGAACATAGCGTCCTATAGAAGCCAGGTTGGAGGGTGCATTACTCGCATCAGGTTTCTCAACCAAGCCCACAATATCCGCACCATCCCCAATAGGCACAACAACGCCGTATTTTGAGATATCAGGCCCGTTAACTTCCATCACCGAAAGCTGTGATTTGCCACTACTCGTAAACGCCTGTGCCAGATCTGCAGTCACACCGGGTTCGTAATCCGTTAGAAAATCATCGGCTAAAAGCACAGCGAAAGGATCACCGCCAACGGCACGTTCCGCGCATAAAACCGCGTGGCCTAGACCCAACTGTTCAGCTTGACGCACAAATATGCATTCTACACCCTTAGGAATGATATTACGAACCATATCGGCCTGCGCATCTTTTCCCCTGGCGCGCAGCATGGTTTCCAATTCTTTATTTGCATCAAAGTGATCTTCAATCGCGCGTTTATTTCGGCCTGTCACAAAAATTAGTGTGTCTATACCCGCAGCAATCGCCTCTTCCGCTGCATATTGGATCAAAGGTTTATCAACGATTGGCAGCAGCTCTTTCGGCATAGCCTTAGTTGCAGGCAAAAAACGCGTTCCAAAGCCGGCAACGGGAAAGACTGCTTTTTTAATTTTCATGAAATAAGTCTCTCGAAAATACTTTTTCTGAAACATTTTTGAGATCAGAAACTATTCGATTAGCTAGAATGATATCCATACTGTCTTTGAACGCATCTAAATCTTTCTCAACACGGGAATTAAAAAAATACGGCTCTTTTAATGCTGGTTCATACACAACGATTTCAATTCCCTTGGACTTGATCCGCTTCATTATGTCTTGAACGGAACTCTGTCGAAAATTGTCACTACCTTCCTTCATGACAAGACGATAGATCCCAACGGTCTTTGGCTGTGTCTTGATAATAACATCGGCTAAGTAATCCTTGCGGGTCGAATTTGCATCAACGATTGCGCGAATAATATTTTGAGGAACAGTATCGTAATTTGCCAACAGCTGTTTCGTGTCTTTTGGCAAGCAATATCCTCCATAACCGAAGGACGGGTTATTGTAATGATTACCAATACGAGTGTCGAGCGAAACCCCTTCAATAATCTCACGACTATTCATATTGCCGGCAAGTGCGTAACTGTCTAGTTCATTGAAAAATGCTACCCGCATCGCAAGGTATGTGTTCGAAAATAACTTAATTGCCTCGGCTTCGCGCGCGCCAGTAAACAACAGATCTATGTTAGATTTTATTGCACCCTGTGCTAACAATTTCGCAAACAATGCAGCGCGCTCTGATTTTTCTCCTACAATGATGCGGCTAGGATAAAGGTTGTCGTAAAGCGCCTTGCCCTCTCGCAGGAACTCTGGCGAGAAGATCACCGCCTCAGTCCCTAAGCGCTCCCTTACATCCTCGATAAAGCCAACCGGTATCGTAGATTTCACGACGATGCAGGCATTAGCTTCGCTATCTATAACTTGGGCAATCACTGACTCAACTGAAGATGTATCAAAAAAGTTTGTCTTTTCATCATAATTAGTTGGCGTCGAAACAATCACATAGTCAGCACCATTGAGCGAGGCTGTCAGGTCCGTACTCGCAGACAGATCCAAATCCTCTTCATCAAGATATTTGGAAAGCTCGGCATCGATAATTGGAGACTTCCGTGCTTTAAGCGCATCCACGCGCTCCTGCGAAATATCGACGCCAATAACTTCATTATGCTGAGCCAACAACACCGCATTAGACAGCCCAACATATCCTAAACCTACAACGACAATTTTCATCACTTAAAACTCAGTTCTTTTTTATAGAACGTCAAAACGTCACCTACCCATATCGCCCCATTATTAGAGGTTACAATCTATTGAATTTGATTTAGATTTGACATAATTCGACGTTACATCGAAATTTATATGCATTTCTTTGATTCTATCTTTCAACTTTAATCCCGCTCTAACTCAGCAATCTCTTTTTTTAATAGTTCATATTCTTTCTTTTTACGCACAAGAAATTTACTTGTAACCAAAGATTTTTCACGAATACCTTTTGGAGTTAACAAATAAGAATATTTTATCTTTTGTGAATTTTGTTTAAAATTTGAAAGCTTTATAAAACCCATATCAATTAATGATGTTAACAAGTAATAAGCAGATCCATTAGAAATTCCAATTTTTTGGGCAATTTCACGCGAGGTCATTTGAGGGTTTTCATTTATTATTTGAAACACCCTAAACTTTGCATCTTCCTGATGCTCTTTACGACGACTAGCCAAGAATAGCTACCGCACAAAGCTTTGAGACAAAGCTTTCTAATTTTAATATAATAATTAACTTAGTTATTTCCATAAGTTCAAAAATGAACATGCATGTTACTAGATCTACTGTCAACTATATATTTGTATTATAATGAGACTATATACAAAAGGATATATTACATATTCATATTGTGATGATTAATGATTAATCTTGATAAAAAAATCAAAATAATACTAGTAATTTATCATTTTTTAGAGAATATTAGAAATTATTAAATATTTTGTACAAAAATGAACGCTAATTCATAGGTATATTTACATGTCAAAAGAGTGGTTCATTCTACAGTTTAAATCCAATTCACACCATCTAGCGGCAAAAAATTTAAACCGACAAGGATTTGAAACATACTTACCCTTACATGAGACCACTTCACGAAGATTATCTCGATTTATAAATACTTCTAAACCTCTGTTTCCAGGTTACATGTTTATCAGATTTGATAAAGCAGAATCAGATTGGCATAAAATAAACAGTACTTACGGTGTATCTCGCTTAATTACTTTTAATACTATTCTCAAATCAATTCCTACCAGCTTTGTTGATCATTTAATGAAGCGATACGATTTATCGGGAAAATTAATACCTATACAAAAATTAAAAAAAGGCGATCAAGTAGAGGTTTTAAAGGGACCTTTTGCAAATTTTATTGCAACTGTTGAAAAATATGAAGCAGATCAACGCATATGGATTCTAATGGATTTAATGGGCAGGAGGACAAAAATTCAAACTCCATCAGATAACCTTACACTATCAGATTGAACTATTTACTCAAATTTAATTATTCAATTCCATAACCAGTTGGATTAAGTTTCTGCCAGCGCCAAGTATCTTCACAAATCTTCTTTATATTTCTTTCTGGTTTCCAATCCATTTTTTCAAATGATTTTGAAGAATTTGCCCAAAAGGCAGCAAGATCTCCATCCCGACGAGGTGAATATTTAAATTTAATTGAAACACCAGAAGTTTCTTCAAAACTTTTTATCAACTCAAGAACAGTCGTGTTTTCCCCCCTTCCAATGTTTAATACTTCAAACTTATCCAGCTTACTTTTATTTAAAGCACCTATATGCGCCAGAGCTAAATCTACGACATGGATATAATCTCTTGCACCAGTTCCATCTGCAGTCTCATAGTCATTACCGAAAATATTCAAATGGTCACGCCGCCCATCAGCTACTTGAGCAATATACGGCATTAAATTATTTGGAATTCCAATTGGCTCTTCCCCAATTTGACCAGACTCATGGGCTCCGACAGGGTTAAAATATCTGAGAACGGTTCCCCTTCTTTTTGAATCTACCTTTGTCCAATCGCGGATTATATTTTCGATCATTAACTTTGTGCGCCCATATGGATTCACTGGATGAGTTGGGTGCTCTTCATCATAGGGTAGATATTGCGGATCACCATAAACAGTGGCAGATGATGAAAAAACAATATTATTACACTCGACCTTAGACATAGCTGTGAGCAACGAAATAGAGCCACCAACATTTACATCATAATAGTTTACTGGTTTTGCTACGCTCTCACCAACAGCTTTCAAGCCCGCAAAGTGAATAACTGCTTCTGGTTTAAAGGTATTAAAAATGTTATCTAATGCATTTGCGTCACGAATATCTGCATTTGTAAATTTCAACTCACGATTAGTAATACCCCGAACTCGCTCAAGTGCAGCCTCATGTCCATTACAAAGATTATCTACAACAAAAACCTCGTGGCCTGCTTCTAAAAGCTCAACGCATGTATGACTGCCAATATAACCAGCACCACCTGTCACAAGGACTCTCATATTAATATTCCAATATAATTATTCATTAATTTTATTTTGAAAGTATAATTAACTCTAATGAAGAATATATTCCAGCAGAATTGCCGCATTGCCTCTTTTGTTAAAAACTACCAGTATAAAAAAAACAAGAGAATATATCATGACTTCAAACACGCCATTAATTGCAAGATCAAAGCCCGCTAACTTCAATTGGGAAGATCCTTTTTTATTAGAAGATCAGCTCACTGAAGAAGAACGTATGATACGTGATACAGCAGAAGCTTATTGCCACGATAAGTTAATGCCAAGAATCATTGAAGCCAACCGCAATGAAGTATTTCACAGAGAAATTATGAACGAAATGGGCGAATTAGGTTTGCTTGGCTCAACAATACCTGAAAAATTTGGTGGAGTTGGCGCTAATTACACATCCTATGGATTAGTTGCACGAGAGGTAGAGCGCATTGATAGTGGTTATCGCTCTGCAATGTCAGTTCAGTCATCATTAGTTATGCATCCAATTTTTGCG
>Ga0206126_10001780_pt1 | contig 25044 bp, 17 predicted proteins | sample Helgoland_Spring_5_FD_148621 | JGI IMG/M metagenome (GOLD analysis project Ga0206126, IMG submission 148621) | Pelagic subsurface seawater microbial communities from Kabeltonne, Helgoland, North Sea - Helgoland_Spring_Bloom_20160412_1 | ecosystem: Environmental > Aquatic > Marine > Epipelagic ...
CAGTTGAGTTCCGGTGGATCGTAGAGCTTCTAGACTGTCACGCAGGGCAAAACTGACACCGACCATCACGGCACGGGTCAGATCCTCGGGGCCTGTGGCAACCTCAAGACCGGTAAATCCACCACGTATCTGCGCGTCGTTATGTGGCGTGCGTTCACCCGATAGATAGGGATAGAACCGCACCGCGCCCGGCGGCATCAGACTGTCTCCTACAGCACCGGACAGGACGCTGGGGCTTTGCCCAGTCACCCGCGAGAGCCAGTTCAGGCTGTCTGTTGCGGCCAGAACGACGCCCATTTGATACCAGCGGTCCGGAACTGCATGGCAAAATGTATGAACGGCGCTTTCGGCCCGCGGGGCATAACGGTCACGTCCCGCAAGCACGACCCCGGATGTTCCAAGCGAGACAAAGCCATCACCCTCACCCAAGGCCCCAACGCCGCATGCAGACACTGCGTTGTCCGCACCCCCCGCAACGACCAATGCCGTCTTGGGCAGACCGAGATCGGCGCGCGCTGCTTGCAACGGCCCAACCACAGCAGTTCCCTCCAGCAACTCTGGCATCTGGTCAACACGCATGCCGCCATTGGCCAGCAATGTATCTGACCATTTGCGATCTTTCACGTCGAGCCACGCAGTGCCTGCCGCGTCAGACATATCGGTAACACATCGACCAGTCAGCCACCACAAAACATAATCCTTGGGCAGCATGACCTTTGCCACGCGCTGAAAAACCTCTGGCTCATGCGCGGCAACCCAGGCCAGCTTGGGCGCGGTAAAGCCGGGGAAAACGATATTGCCGCTGAGTGTTTGCGCATCAGGCATCGCGTTCAGGCGTGCAGCTTCGACATGGCTGCGCGTATCATTCCAAAGGATACAGGGACGCAACACAGATCCCCCAGCATCAAGCAGGACAGCACCATGCATGTGGCCCGATAACGACAAGCCCTTGATGGCGTCATATGCCGCAGTTTGTTGCGCACTCAGATCCACCAAAACCTTGGTAACGCCCAGAAGCCAATCGGCCGGGTCTTGTTCACTGTAGCCGGGCGCCGGGTTGGCTGCGCCATAACTGGCATCGGCGCTGGCAATAGCATTGCCCAAGTGATCGACCAAAACCGCTTTGACACCGGATGTGCCCAAATCTAGACCGACAAACATTCGACTTCTCCTTGCGCTACCCTCGCGGCAATTAATTCGAAAGTCAAATTTAACGATACATTGCTGGTAATTTTGCGCGGACTACGGCAAGTAAAGTTTAAAAGGTATAAAACACAATGTTGCGGACAGCACTGATTACCGGTTCGGCCGGATTTATTGGATATTTCACGGCTCAGGCACTTTTGGCAAATGGTTGGCAGGTCATAGGCCTTGACGCCATGACCGACTATTACGACGTATCGCTAAAAGAAAAGCGTCGTGCGATGTTGCGCAAGTCATCCGGTTATACCGATATCGAGGCGCGGCTGGAAACACCGGGTGTCCTGAAAAATCTGTTCGAACAGCACCGTTTTGATGCTGTGATCCACCTGGCGGCTCAGGCTGGGGTACGCCATTCAATCGAAGCGCCCAGATCCTATGTCGAAGCGAACCTTATCGGCACATTTGAACTTCTTGAGGCCGCGCGCGCGTTTCCACCCTCACATATGCTGCTGGCCTCGACGTCTTCGGCCTATGGGGCCAACACCGCAATGCCCTATTGTGAAAACGACAAATCCGATCACCAGATGTCGTTCTATGCGGCCACAAAAAAAGCGACTGAGAATATGGCGCATAGCTATGCGCATCTCTATCGGTTGCCAATTACGATGTTTCGTTTCTTTACCGTATATGGCCCTTGGGGCAGACCGGACATGGCCCATTTCAAATTCACCAAAGCAATCCTGAACGGTGATCCGATCAACATCTATAATCATGGCGATATGAGACGGGATTTCACATTTATCGACGATCTTACAGCCAGTATCTTGGCGCTGATCGACGTCGTGCCAGGCAGCGTCCCGGTAGAGGGCGATAGTCTATCACCCGTCGCACCGCATCGCATTGTCAACATTGGTAACGGTGCCCCGGTGGAGTTAATGGATTTTATTGCTGCCATCGAAAAGGCCTGCGGCCGCGCAGCCATCAAGACGTTCCACGGTATGCAACCCGGCGATGTGCCCGCGACCTGGGCGGATGCGAGCTTGCTCAGGGAACTGACGGGGCAGCGGCCACAGACATCTGTTCAGGATGGTATCAATGCTTTTGTTGGCTGGTATCGTGAATACTATCAACTCTGATGCCCGTGGTCGCGGTTCCTGGCCGTAAGTGCCCTTTCATCGCCTTCGTCAGATAGATATACGGGGGCCATGACAGACAGGAGTGCCTATGTCCTTTGACCGCTCGATCAAGATCGCGCCCTCTATCCTTGCCGCCGATTTCGCAAATTTTGGCGCAGAATGTACCGCCGTCGAGGCACAAGGCGCAGATTGGATACATGTTGATGTGATGGACGGACATTTCGTTCCGAACATCACATTTGGGCCGGCCACCTGTGCCGCCATCCGGCCACATATCAAGGGCATCATGGATGTTCACCTGATGATTGCCCCAGTTGATCCCTATATCGACGCATTTGCTCAATCGGGTGCGGATATACTCACCGCGCATATAGAGGCTGGCCCGCATATTCATCGAACGCTGCAAGCGATCCATGGGGCGGGGATGAAAGCCGGCATAGCGCTGAATCCGGGAACACCTGCCAGTGCGGTGCAAGAGGTGTTGGACCTGACAGACCTTATTTGCGTGATGACGGTAAACCCCGGGTTTGGTGGACAAAGCTTTATAGATATGACGGCCAAAATCAGAACTCTGCGCGACATGATCGGTGACAGGCCGATACATATTGAGATCGATGGTGGTGTCGACCCGACAACGGCCCCGCTGGTATCGAAGGCTGGTGCAGATGTGCTTGTGGCGGGTTCTGCGGTTTTCAGGGGCGGTTCGGTTACCAACCCGACCCCTTATGGCGAAAATATCACAGCAATCCGAACAGCCGCCCAAGGTGTTTGGGTGTAAACCTTTTCTGGCATGAAAACCTGTGCGGATGCGCGCTGCTTTGCATCTATAGCGTTTGACGAAATACCTGAAACTCTGTGAGCACCTTATGCGTTGAAATTTTTGATTTCAGGCAGTGTTAGGTGATTATAGTTTTTCGCATAGCGCTTTAGCTCAACTGCTCTGCAAATGTATCAAGTAGTTTGTGCTTCAGCACTTTTCCTGTCGGAGCAGCGGGCAATTCGTTGGCCAGAATGATCCTGCTTGGGCGTTTGTACCCGGTGAGCGTACCACGCACGAACTGCTTCAAGCTCGCCTCTGTCAAGGCGCATTCTGGCGCGACCTGAACAAACGCGAGCACTTCTTCGTCGCCTTTGGTCAAACGTCCGACAACCGCCGCCTGAACGACCTCTGGGTGATCATTCAAAGCGGCCTCTACCTCTGGCGGGTAGACATTGAACCCACCATGAATGATCAGCTCTTTCGATCGGCCCAGAATGTGCAGGTTTCCCGCGTCATCAATGCGGCCCAAATCGCCAGTGTGTAACCACCCCTGCGCGTCCAGTACCTTTTCTGTTTCCTTCGGATTTCGGAAATATCCGCGCATAACATGCGGTCCACGGGTCAACACTTCACCCATCGCGTCACCGCCGCCTGAAACGTTCACATCAATGGCCACTTCAATCCCCGGCAGTGGAGGACCAACAGATATGTCCGGATCGCCTATTTCGTTTCGCGTGGCCGCTGTTCCCGCGGTGGATTCAGTCATGCCGTATCCATTTTGCAAAGCGACGCCATAAAAGGCTTCTGCCTCACGCTTCCATGTCGGATCAAGCGGTGCGGCGCCAGACGAGACATAGCGCAACGTGGCTGATCCAAGCGTGGTTAACCCATGGGTGCGGGCATGTGCCATCAACAATGCGTGCATCTGCGGAACTGCAGAAAACAGCGTGATACCGTCGCGCAGGCCATCATAGACCGCAGCAACATCGAACCGTGGAACCAGCCGCACCGGGGCACCGGCATAGACGGCAGCAATCACAACAGAACACAGCCCAAACACATGGGTTGTCGGTAGCACGCCATAGATCATGTCGTCGGATGTCATGTCGCGCAGATTAGCCGACGTCATACCGCCAAAGCGAACGTTTGCGTGAGTCATCATCACGCCCTTCGGATCGCCAGTGGTCCCGGTTGTGTACAACAAAACAGCAATGTCAGGATCTGGGTATGCATCCCGGTTCTCAAAGCGCGACATGGTCAAATTACCCCAAGCGCCCAAAACCGCCCGCCCACCAAGCCGTTTCCCATGTGCCACAGCATCAGGCGACACCTCGGGCGTCAACAACACAACACGCGGTGTGGCATGGTCAATGATACGTGTCAGTTCACGTTCGGTCTGCCGGGCATTGACGGGCACAACGATGGCCCCAACGCGCCAAGTTGCAAACAACGCTGCAACCGCCGCCGCGCAGTTTTCTGACACCACAAGAACGCGATCACCCACGGTCACATTTTGCGCCTGCAACTCTTCTGCCAATGCTACGACTGCATCTTCAAGATCTTGATACGACCAGCTCACTCCGGTGCTGTCTGTTAGGGCCAGCGCATCTGGTCGCGCGGATACCTGATTAGCAAGGTATTCTTCTACGCGGCTCATTGGCCAAACCTTGGACTACGTTTTTCAAGAAATGCTGCGATGCCTTCGGCGGCTTCTGTTCCGCCAGACGCGCGCGCCATTGCGTTTCTCTCAACATCCAGCTGCTCGGCTTCAGTTTGATCATAGGCAGTATTTACCATTTGGCGAATAGCACCAATGGCAACACGGGGGCCAGCCGCCAAGGCATCAGCAAGGGCCTGTGCCTGCACTATCACCTCGTCTGCTGGGGCTGTTGCTGTGACTGCGCCCAAGGCCAGTAGTTGGTCGGCCGATACTGGTCGCGCAAGCAGGCACATCTCCATAGCTAAAATACGCGGAACCAAGCGGGCGAGCGATGCAGTTAGACCACCATCAGGCACGAGCCCTGCTTTCACATAGGCGGCTGTAAACAAGGCGCCGGTCTCTGCAACGATCAGATCGCACGCAAGGGCCAGCGATGCACCCGCTCCGGCGGCGCCACCTTTGACAGCAGCGATGACAGGGACGGGGCTGGAACGGATGGCACGGACGACGTCGTGCAGATCTTCGATCCTTTCGCGCCGCTCTGCTTCACTGCTTGTTTGCCCCGCAATCAGAACGTTGAGGTCACCGCCCGCGCAAAAGAACGGCCCGTCCGATGCCAGAATGATGGCGCGAATACGCGGCTCTTGCGCAAGATTGCTGGCGTCTTTGATGCAGGTATACAGCTCGGGCGACAAGGCGCCACGTCTTGCGGTGTTACCGTTCCAGACTATGATACGGTCGCCTGCGTCCTCGATGCGTGCGCTCATGATCGTGTCTCCTTGATGCGTTTATAAACACCGGTTGCTGTCGCAATAACGGCACCGGCCTCGTCATGAATTGAACCTTCGGCAAAAAGCAAGTTGCGCCCACCGCCCGAAATTTCGCCCGTTGCTGTGACACGGCCCTCGCGTGCGGGCGCCATGAACTGGGTATTCATCGAAATGGTCATGAACCGCGTGTCACCTGCGTCATCCCCGGTTAGCGACGCGGCAAAGCCCATGGCATTGTCCAGCATGCAGGAAATGATGCCGCCGTGCAGGCTGCCATGTCGGTTGCCGTGTTGCGGACCGATATCAAGGATACACTTTGCTGTGCCATCCCGGGCGGTGAAATCAACCACGTAACCCAGCAACGTCTGTGCGCCGGTTTCGTCGCGGATGATGCCCGGCTGATCAGGCGGCAGAGAGGGCAATGAAACGCTCCAGATGATAGTCGGTATCACCAAAGCGGTGGTCAGCCATGACGATCCGTTTGGCGATATGGGCCAGTTCATATTCCTGCGTCATAGCGATACCGCCGTGCATCTGGATCGCCTCTTCGGCAACCAATCGACCAACCCGGCCGATCAGGTTTTTGGTTGCGGAAAGCGTCAGGTCTCGGTCGCTGGTGTCCAGATATCCCGCGGCATTGATCACAGCAGAGCGTGCCTGTTCCAATTCTATCAACAGATCCGACATGCGGTGCGCAAGGGCTTGGAAGGTTGCAATGGGGCGCCCAAATTGCTGCCGTGTTCCAAGATAGTCTTTGGTCAGCGCAGTCGCAGATTCCATTGCACCAAGTGTCTCGGCGGTTTGGGCGACGATGGCCAAAGCATTAATATCCTGCAGGGCAGCAAGGCCAATATTCAGCGCCGTGCTAGGCGTGTTGTCCAGCGTGACCTCGCCTGCGCGGCCCCCGGCCAGCAGCGGATAGCTCTGAATGTTCAGGCCAGATGCGCCGCGGTCCACCAGATACAGGCCGATGCCATCTCCGTCTTGGGCCGAAACGATAAGATGATCGGCGGCTTCGGCATTCATAACCACGGCCTTGCGGCCTGTCAGATTGCCATCCGTGGCAGTGGTCGTCACGTGATCCAGATCATAGCGCCCGCCGGGCTCGCCATGGGCAACGGCCAATTGCAAACTGCCCGAGATCACCTGTTCAACCAGATCTTCGCGGTCTGCCGCCGCAAGTAAGCGTCCCGCCATCAATCCACTGTCAAGAAAGGGTTCGACAACACCTGCGCGGCCCAGTTCCTCGAAGACGACGGCGAGGTCAAAGCCTGTGCCGCCAAAGCCGCCTTGCTCTTCGGTAAACAGCGCACCAATAACGCCCAGTTCCGCTAGTTCCGCCCAGATGTCCGCAGACTGACCAGTGTCTGAATTCAGTATCTCGTTGCGTGTTGCTGTTGTATATTTGTCTGACAGGTAACGGCGCAGCGTGTCTTGCAGCATTTGCCGTTCTTCGGTGAGTTCAAAGTTCATCGCCCGCCTCCCATCGTGACTTTAGCGATGATGCCGCGTTGAATTTCGTTCGAGCCGCCAAAGATCGACAGCTTGCGATTGTTGAAATATTGTGCTGCAACAGGACCCGCGTCATGGGGATCAGGCAACAGCTCATTGCTTCCTTCCAAGGCTTCCGAGGCGAACGGCATCGCATAAGGCCCCACAGCACGCCGCGCGAGATCGTTTAGTTCTTGACGAATAATCGAGCCTTTAACCTTGAGCATTGACGCTTCGACACCAGGAGCGCCGCCTGCTGCGGCCTTGGAAATGATCCGAAGGTTGGTTGTTGCCATGGCACGCAGATCAATCTCGACCTGCGCCACGCGGGCCGCGAAATGCGGATTTTCGATCAGTGGCTTGCCATTGTGCCGCTCGGCACAGGCCAAGCGTTTGACACTTGCCAGACCAGCCTGCGAAAACCCCACGCCCGCTATATTGGTGCGTTCATGGCTGAGCAGATACTTGGCATAGGTCCAGCCCTTGTTTTCTTCGCCCACCAGGTTTTCGACGGGCACTTTGACATCCGTGAACCAGACCTCGTTTACCTCGGGCGTGCCATCCAGCAGGATGATGGGGCGCACCTCGATCCCGGGCGTATTCATGTCGATCAGAAGAAAGGATATGCCCTCCTGCTGCTTTGCATCCGGATCTGTGCGGACAAGACAAAAGATCATGTTGGCGTGCTGGCCCAGAGTCGTCCATGTCTTTTGGCCGTTGACGACATAGTGGTCGCCCTCGCGCACTGCCTTGGTCTTGAGAGAGGCAAGGTCTGAGCCTGCGCCCGGCTCAGAATAACCCTGACACCACCAGTCTGAACCATCCAGGATTCGGGGCAGCCAATGGTCTTGCTGTACCTTGGATCCAAATTTTTGTAATACAGGGGCCAGCATCGACAGGCCAAAGGGTACAGTGCGCGGCGCATTGGCCATTGCGGCTTCTTCTTCGAAGATATGGCGCTGAACGGCGTTCCATTCCGCCCCACCAAAGGCGCGTGGCCAGTTTGGTGCAAGCCAGCCGCGTGCGTTCAGGATCGCGTGCCAGCGCTCCATATCAGCCTTGGTCAGTTCGTTCCCTTTGCGCACTTTCTCGGACAATTCGGCGGGCAAATCATCTCGCATGAACGCGCGGACCTCGTCGCGAAAAGCCAATTCTTCGGTGTTGTAACTTAGATCCATGTCTCAGCCTTCCTTGTTCAGATCGTCAAATGTGCGGCCTTCGGAGACAAGCTGTTCCAACAGCGGCGCGGGCTGCCAGAAATAGGGATCGACTTCGGCATATCGCTTGATGTCTGCCAGCAGACCCTCCAGCCCAACCATATCGGCCCATTTTAGCGGGCCGCCGCGATATCGGGGAAATCCATAGCCAAACAGCAGCGTCATATCGACGTCGAGCGGGCGGCGTGCAATGCCCTCTCCGACCACTTTGGCCGCTTCGTTAACCATTGCAGCCATGTACTGGCGCACGATATTCTCATGCGAAAAATCGCGTAAACTCAGGCCCAGTGATACGCGTTCTGCTTCGATAAGAGGCATGACCTTGGGGTTGGGAACACGGGCCTTGGCGCCGGCCTTGTAGTCATAATACCCTTCGCCAGTTTTTTGACCAAAGTGGCCATCTTCGCAGAGCTTATCAACATAGGTCGTGTCCCGGGCCCGCGGATCAAGGCCCTCTTTGCGTTTGCGTTTGCGTACAGCCCAACCGATGTCGAGCCCTGCCAGATCGGCCACGGCAAAGGGCCCCATTGCAAACCCAAACTCTTCCAGAGCGGCATCAATGTCATAGGGCGACGCGCCATCCAGTATCATGTGATCCGCCGCTGTGCGGTAGGTTGACAAGATTCGGTTGCCGATGAATCCGTCGCAGACCCCTGCGCGCACACTGATCTTGCCCAGTGCCTTGCCCAGGGCAAAGCCTGTCGCAGTCACATCGAGCGCTGTTTTGTCTGCCACAACAATCTCGAGCAGCTTCATCACGTGAGCGGGTGAGAAAAAATGCAGCCCCAATACATCCTGCGGGCGCGACGTGGTCGCCGCTATTTCATTAATATCAAGATACGATGTGTTCGAGGCCAGAATACAACCCGGTTTGCAAACGCGGTCAAGCTCGGCAAAGACTGTTTTCTTTACGTCCATGTCTTCGAACACGGCCTCAATTACAAGGTCCGCGTCCTGAAGTTTGTCGTAGTCCGTCGCTACGCTGAGCGTTTGCGTCATGATTTTGTCATGCTGCTCTGAAGAAATTTTGCCCCGTTTAAGAGCGCCGGACAGATTGCGTTCGATGCGGTCGCTTGCGGCTTGTCCGGCTTCGGCTGTCATCTCGAGCATGGTGACTTTCAGCCCGGCCAAAAGAGCCGCAGTGGCAATGCCCGCGCCCATCGTACCGCCGCCAATTACGCCGATCTGTTCTAATGTGCGTGGCTTGATACCCTTGAGTTCAGGGATATTGCTAACGGCTCGTTCGGAAAAGAATGCGTGGATCATGCCCTGACGCTGATCTGTCTGCATCAGGTCGAAAAAGATCTGACGCTCGGCGGCCAGCCCTTCGTCAAAAGATTTCTCCACCGATGCCTGAACCGCGCGGACACACCATGCCGGAGATACCTGGCCGCGCCCGCGTTGCAGCGTAGCGTCAAACGCAGCATCCCAGTCTATTGCATCTGGCGGTGGCAGTTCGCTGACAGCGCGCCGCCCTGCGTCGCGGTCGAGCAATTTTTGGGCATAGGCAAGCCCGATTTCCTTGGGATCGCCATCCTGAACGACATCAATGATACCCATCTCATGCGCGGCCTTGGCGCCGACATGACGCCCGGTCGTCATGACGTCTAACGCAGCCTCCACGCCGGACAGTCGGGGCAGACGTTGCGTACCTCCCGCTCCGGGGATCAAGCCAAGGTGCACTTCGGGCAGTCCGACACGCGCAGATGGAACTGCGATGCGGTAATGGCAGCCCAAAGCAACCTCTAGTCCACCGCCTAATGATACCCCATGCATTGAGGCAACAACCAAAAGCGGCGAAGCTTCGATTCGATTGATCAACGTGGGCAGGTGCGGTTCAAGCGGTGGCTTGCCAAATTCGGTGATGTCAGCACCAGCGAAAAACGCGCGCCCGTCACCTACGATCAAAACGGCGCGCACGCCATCATCGTCCTCAGCTTGCTGCATACCGTCCCAAAGACCTTGGCGCACCGCTTGGCTTAGCGCGTTGACTGGTGGATTTTGAACTGTGAGAACGGCGATATCGCCGTGACGGGAATACGCTATCTTGTCGTTCATGAGGCCCCTGCTGAGTTTATATGGCGCACTGAAGCATTGCCTTGTGCATTGGAAAAGCAAATTAAGCAGTAGGTGCAAAAGGGCAAGAGCCGATCCCGCCGTGCGCTGGGAACGTTACGTCCCTGTCTTTTATTCAGTTTTATTTTGCCTAATGTCCAACGCTGAAAATGCGCCACGATCCGCTTAAGGTCAGGACCGATTAATCCTGTGTTGCCAGTTCGGCAAATTTTGCGCCTAACAAAGATCAAATCAGAAAGAATAGTGTTTTTATTTTAGGGCTTTAATCTTTGTCGGGAGCAAAACCCGCCAAACCCGGAGGGCAACGTGAACTGCCCGCCTGGACGCCCAGTGCCGCTTGAAAAGGCAACCAGCCTTTCCTGCCCATCAAAAATCGCCGATTTTGGGCGGTTTAACTTGCTGGCAATACGGAATTAATCGGTCCTGATCCTACCTGTCCCGCCGGTAAATAAAGCAACGTCCGGGCACTGCCCCATTAGGAAGCGGTTGTTCCACCAGAGAATCAAAGTACATGCGATCTGATGCGACCATCAATCCGCCGACGGCAAGCAACGGCTCAACAAATGGTGAAATATCGCGGGCAAACTGGTCATTTTTTGCGGCATTGTGCCCGCCCAGATCGGCGTGAATCAGGGCTGCTGTTGATCCGAACTGTTTCAGCGCTTGCGGTAATGTATCGAACACGTCGCCCAGCATCACCATATCATGTGGCGGTGTGCTGTCAGGATGTGAGGCGACTGCGCGCTCAAACACATAGATTTCGCGGTCGGGCATAACATGGCGCATATGGTGATAGGTTCGGCCGTTTCCCAAGCCCAGCTCAAAGACCGGACCGGGCATTGAGGAGATGGTTTTGGCGGCATGATCAAGGCAGGCCCGCTGAGACACCATACGGTCTACAAAAAGGTCAAGGCGGCTTTGGGTCATCACACATTCCTTTGTCTGTAACCCTAGATGGAACAGTCTGAAGGAAATGTGTAGTATCTTTAAAAGAAAACGCTTGTCTGGACGTCTGTGCCTGAATCGGTTTCACTGCGTTTCGACGTAACTCGAAAGAAGGATATTCGATGTCGCCCCTGCTCGATGTGCAAAACCTGTCTATCGGATTTGGCGCTGCGCCGTCTGTCGTGTCTGGTGTCAGTTTTCAGGTCAACTCGGGCGAGACGCTGGCCATTGTCGGTGAAAGTGGATCAGGGAAAACTCTGACCTGTCGTTCGGTTCTGCGCATTTTGCCCGGGGCGTCTCAGTTGCGCAGCGGAACCGTCAATTTCGGCACCGGGGCTGACAGCAGAGATTTGCTGCGCCTGCCCCCGCGCGAGATCCGCAATGTTCGGGGAAACCGGATTTCGATGATCTTTCAGGAACCGATGCGATCCTTGTCGCCATTGCACCGGATCGGCAATCAGGTCTGTGAGGTGCTGACCCTGCACCGCGATCTATCCCATTCACAGGCAAAGAAAGATGTCTTGGACACGTTCGAGCGTGTGGGGTTTGCAGATCCCGAACGTGCTTTTCGTGCCTACCCCTTCGAGATGTCTGGCGGCATGCGACAACGCGCGATGATTGCAATGGCCATGGTTGCAAAGCCCGATCTGTTGATTGCGGACGAACCGACAACTGCGCTTGATGTGACGACGCAAGCGCAGGTTTTGGGCCTGATGAAGGACCTTCAGCGTGAAACGGGTATGGCAATGATCCTGGTGACGCACGATTTGGGCGTCGTGGCCAACATGGCCGATAGCGTCGTTGTGATGAACAAGGGCCACGTGATGGAGAGCGGGCCAGCACCGGCGGTACTGGGCGATCCCGGGCATGGGTACACGCAAAAGCTGTTTGCGGCTGCACCAATGATCCCCGAGGTCGCCCAACCCGCCCAACCGGTTGAGCATGATGACAGCATTCTTGAACTAAAGAATGTCTCGAAGACCTATGTTATGCGGGCGGGAGGCTTGCGGGCGCAAGCCAAGGTGCGCGCCTGTATCGACGTGAACTTGTCGCTGCAACGGGGCAAGACACTGGCCATCGTCGGTGAAAGCGGATCGGGCAAAACGACCTGCGCCCGCATCGCTCTGGGTGCAGAACAGCCCGACGCCCAAGCGCAAGTTTTGTTTCGGCCATCCGCTGATGCGGCAACGTTGCGTATTCACGAAATGTCTCGCGCCGAAAAGGTGACATTCCAACGTCAGGCGCAGATGGTGTTCCAGGACCCCTATTCATCGCTCAGCCCCCGGATGCGGGTCGAACAAGCCCTGACCGAACCCATGGAAATTCACGGAATTGGCAACCGTTCGGCACGTCAAGACAAGGCCGCTGAAATGCTGCGTTGGGTGGGGCTGAATCCCGATATGCTCAAACGCTATCCGCATGCCTTCTCGGGCGGCCAGCGCCAGCGCTTATCCATCGCGCGCGCACTCACTTTGAACCCGGTCCTTCTGGTGTGCGATGAACCCACCTCAGCGCTCGATGTGTCTGTTCAGGAGCAGATTCTGACCCTGTTGGAGCGTATTCAAGATGACATGGGATTAAGCTATTTGTTCATCAGTCACGATTTGGCAGTTGTCGCTCGTATAGCTGACGAAGTTGCTGTGATGCGTCAGGGCGTTGTCGTTGAACAGGCGCCGCCCGAAACCCTTTTTTACAATCCACGTCATCCCTACACCAAGGCGCTTATCGCGGCTCAGCCCGAACCAGATGTGAACAGACCGATCGATTTGGCCCAAGTCGCGCTTGGTGCCGGTTCTGCGGCGTCTTGGCCGGACATGTACCGGTTTGAAGGAGCGGATGCGCCGGACCTTGTCCAGATCGAACCGGGCCACAAGGTGCGCTGCCATGTTTAACCGATTGATTGCCATCATCACCGCAGCCGTTATGGCCCTGCCAGCATTCGCGCAGCCAGTCGTTCTGGAAAGCACCTACTGGGAGGCCCAGGTTGCCAATGGGGAAATGGATAGAGCGGCCTTGAGGATCCCGGGGACGCCACTCATCGTTGATCTTGAGGCCAAAGGCCGCATGTTTGGCACACAAGGGGGCACATTGCGCACCATGGTGACCCGGTCCAAAGACGTGCGGCAGATGGTGGTGTATGGCTATGCGCGGCTGGTTGGCTACGATCACAACTATGCGCTCCAGCCAGATATCTTGCGGGACTACGAGGTCGAGGATCAACGCAAATTTACCCTGCATCTGCGTCCGGGTCATCGCTGGTCAGATGGTGCACCGTTTACATCCGCAGATTTTGAGTACTGGTGGAAACACGTCGCCCAAAACGAAGAGCTTAGCCCAAATGGCCCCCCCGAGGTGATGCGATCAGGCGGAGAAATCGCGACAGTCACGTTCCCCGATGCATATACCGTTGTTATCGAATTTTCGCTGCCAAACCCTGTATTTCTGCAATCGTTGGCTGGTGCCAGCCCCCCATTTATCTACCGGCCCGCGCATTATCTCAAGCAGTTCCACGTTGACTTTAACACTGCCGATGCGATGGCCCAGATGATCCGAAGCAAGCGGGTACGAGGCTGGGCGCCGCTGCACAACAAGCTCGACAATATGTACAAGTTCGACAATCACCAATTGCCGACATTGCAACCATGGATGCCTGTTAATGCGGGTGGGTCATCCCGCCAGTTGTTCGTGCGAAATCCTTACTTTCACCGTGTCGATGCCCGCGGCGTACAACTGCCTTATATCGACGTGGTCGAATTGGGGATTGTCGGATCGGGCTTGGTTGCTGCGAAATCCAATGCGGGTGAGAGCGACTTGCAGGCCCGCGGCCTCGATTTTCGTGATGTGTCGATCCTTAAAAAAGGCGAAACAGACGGCGCGGCCTACAAAACACTACTTTGGGCCAACGGAGCCGCTAGCCAGATCGCGATTTATCCGAACCTGAACTTTGCTGATCCGATTTGGCGCGACGTGATACGCAACCCGCGCTTTCGTCGTGCTCTTTCGATGGGCATCGACCGCCGCATGATCAATCGCGCGCTTTATTTTGGATTGGGAACCGAAGGGGGCATGACCGCACTTGCCCAAAGCCCCTTTTTTGACGCAAGCAACCTGAGTAAATGGGCGGTTTATGACCCGTCTACAGCAAACGCGATGCTGGATGAGATGGGCCTGAACAAACGTGACAAGGCAGGGTACCGATTGCTGTCGGATGGACGCCCGATGGAGTTCGTGATCGAAACCGCCGGTGAGCGGCAAGAGGTCGAAAATGCACTTGCCATCATCACGGACACATGGCGCGATATCGGCATAAAGCTGATCATGCGCCCGTTAGACCGCGACATTCTACGCAACCGCGTGTTTTCTGGTGTGACCATGGCCTCTGTCTGGTTTGGGTGGGATAATGGTATCCCACAAGCCTATACGCCGCCCGGTTATCTTGCCCCGACGGACCAGGTTTTCTTTGCTTGGCCGAAGTGGGGCCAGCATCACCAAACACGCGGTGCCGCTGGCGAACCTGTCGATATGGAACCAGCGCAGCGTTTGATGGATCTGAACGCAGCCTGGGCTATCACTGATGACGAGGAAACGCGCGGCAAGATCTGGCGTGAGATGCTGGGTATTCATGCGAACCAGCAATATGGCATCGGTATTCTTTCCGAGGCGCCTCAGCCGGTGGTGGTCTCCGATCGGCTGCGCAACGTGCCGGAGCTTGGCAAATGGGCGTGGGATCCGGGGGCACATTTTGGTATTCACCGCGTTGATGAATTTTATTTTGCCGATGATCCACACGCGGAGGTGAGCCAATGATGTTTGTGCGCTATGCCGGGTATCGTCTGCTGACGATGTTGCTCACGCTTGCGGTCGTGTCAGTGCTGATTTTTATCATTATCAACCTGCCACCGGGGGATTATTTATCCAACCAAATCGCAGAGCTGCGTGCAACCGGTCAGGCCGAAGGTGTCGCAAAGGCGGAATTCCTGCGCAAGGAATATGCGCTTGATCGGCCGTTGTGGCAGCAATACCTGATCTGGGTGGGCGCATTCCCCGGCCCACAAGGGTTTTCGGGGCTGCTGCAAGGAGATTTCGGCTGGTCATTTGAATTTGATGCGCCGGTAGCCGAGATTGTGGGTGATGCACTGTGGCTGACGGTTCTGGTGAACCTTGCTGCCGTCTTGTTTGTCTACCTTGTGGCTTTGCCTCTGGGGGTCTTGGCCGCTGCGCGCTCATCTACTTGGGTGGATTATACAACTGCATTTGTTGGCTATCTGGGCCTTGCCACGCCGAACTTCTTGTTGGCGTTGATGTTATTTTATTACGGACACAAATATTTGGGATTGCCGATCGGAGGGTTGATGGCACCCGAGTTTGAAGGCGAACCCATGTCTTTTGAAAAGGTCAGGTCCATCCTTGTGCATCTGATCGTGCCAACCTTTGTGATCGGCACGTCTGGTGCGGCGGGAATGATGCAAAGGTTGCGCGCCAACATGCTGGACGAGCTGTCGAAGCCCTATGTCGAAACAGGCATCGCCAAAGGTCTGGCGCCAACGCGGCTATTGACCAAGTATCCACTGCGTATGGCGTTTAACCCGTTTGTAGCGGACATTGGGAACCTGTTGCCTGCGATGGTGTCTGGTTCGGTTCTGGTGTCTGTGGTGCTGGGCTTGCAGACGATCGGCCCGGCATTGTTGACTGCGCTGAAATCACAGGATCAGTTCCTAGCTGCTTTCGTCCTGATGTTCGTGGCGCTTCTGACGCTGATTGGCACGATGATTTCCGACCTGTTGCTGGTGCTTCTTGATCCGCGCATCCGCTATGGCGCGCGAGAGGGATAATATTATGACCACGCTTCCTGACGGCCGCTTTGTAGACGATGCCCCATATGACCCGAACGTAGACTTATCTGCGCTTGACCGGACAGATATGGACGCACCCAATTGGGTGCTTGTTTGGCGGAAATTCCGCAAGCACCGGCTGGGCCTGATATCAGGTATTTTTTTGCTGCTGGCATATATGGCGATCCCTTTTGCGGGATTCTTTTCGCCCTACACGCCAAATGAACGCAGTGCTGATTACCTGTACCATCCGCCGCAGGCGATCAATTTTTGGCATGAAGGAGAATTCATCGGCCCCTTTGTATACCCAACCCAAGCCTTTGCTGACCTCGAAAATTATCGCTGGACCTATATCACCGACGAAACGCAGCCTATGCGGCTGGAGTTTTTCTGCAATCGAACAAAGTACAACGTATTTGGATTGATCCCAACCGAGAGACACCTTTTCTGTGCGCCCGAAGGGGCCACGGTGTTCATTCTGGGATCTGACAGGTTGGGGCGGGATGTATTCTCGCGCATATCTTACGGTGCGCAGTTGTCACTGACCGTCGGGCTGATCGGGATCACCGTTTCATTCGTGCTTGGCATCACCTTTGGCGCGATTGCGGGCTATTTCGGGGGCACCGTGGACTGGGTGGTCAACCGGGCCATTGAAATCCTTCGGTCCCTGCCTGAGTTGCCGCTTTGGTTGGCCCTGTCGGCGGCGGTGCCCTCAAATTGGGGGCCGGTGTCTGTCTTTTTCATCATCTCCATTATACTTGGGCTATTGGATTGGCCCGGTTTGGCGCGGGCAGTCCGAAGTAAGTTCCTCTCGTTGAGAGAGGAGGAATATGTGCGCGCAGCAGAGATGATGGGGGCCAAACCCGGACGGGTGATACGGCGGCATTTGTTGCCGAACTTTATGAGCCACCTGATTGCTTCGGCGACTCTTTCGATACCAGCGATGATCTTGGGGGAAACGGCACTGTCCTTTTTAGGCCTTGGCCTGAGGGCACCTGCGGTGTCTTGGGGCGTGATGTTGAATGATGCGCAGAATCTCGCCAGCATCGAGATCTATCCTTGGACAGCGATCCCGATGCTGCCAATCATCATTGTTGTGCTGGCATTCAACTTTTTGGGTGACGGCCTGCGAGACAGTTTGGACCCGTACAAAGGCTAGAAACAGCGCGTACTATGATTTGCGTCGTGGCGGCTGTGTGCCACCAGCGGCGGCTGCTGCAGCGGCGCGGCGGGCCTTGTTTTTTTTGCTGTTTTGTTTGCCAACCTTCGGTGCGCCATTGGGTTGTTGCCCCTTTGTGCTAGATTTTTGGCGTGGCTTCTTGAATTCGTTTACGCTGCCATCGTTCATGGCTTTTTCAAGGGCCGATGGTGGCTTTGCAAAGCGCGTTTTCGCACCAGATTTTGACACTGGTTTTGCCCCGGGCTTTGGTTTCTTGTGTCGCGGCGGCGGTGCATCGTTCCACTCTATAGGAGCCGAAGATTTTGGTTTGGATTCTGATGATGCTGTACGTGCCGGTTTGGTCGCTGGTTTGTCCCAGACGCGTTTCGTCGAATTGGGTTTTGGGCTGTCGTCGTAATTTTTCTTGGGGCCTTGCGATGCTGGTTTGCCCCCAGATCTTGGCTCGAAACGTGGCTTGGGTTGGCTGGCCGCTGCGGGTACGCCTTGCAATCGCGTGACAACTGCGCCGCCCTCAATTTTCGTATCAGACCCAAGGGCTCTGGTGAATCCATCAGCTGACGTTGCCAGAATTTCTACGTAAGACATATCACCCTGAATACGGATTGCCCCGATGTCATCCTTGGTGATGTCGCCCGCTTTACATACGATCGGCAAAAGACGGCGAACTTCGACGCCCTGATTGCGCCCCCCAGAAACCGAAAACCAGACGCTAGGGCCAAAAGGCGCGCGGGCTTTGGGGGCCTTATCACCAGTCACAGCAGACAAATGCTCTGGTGCAGAGTGCCGCAGCCCGTGCATCCGCAAAATGGCGGCAGCAAGTTGTGTGGGCTCGAACTGTTCTGCCAGTTTTGCGACCATGGCAGTCTCTGCCTCGGTCACTGGATCGGTCCACATCGGATCATCCAACATCCGCAGTTCATCCTGAGCGCGGATCGCATCCGCCGACGGTGCGTCGATCCATTCCGCGTCAAGTCTGGCACCTTTCAGGATACGCATCGCCTTTGAGCGGACCTTGGCTGTCACGATCAGCGCGCTGGTGCCCTTGCGGCCGGCGCGGCCTGTCCGCCCGGATCGGTGCAACAGTGTCTCGTGATTGGATGGCAGTTCGGCATGTACCACCAGTTCAAGATTGGGCAGATCGATGCCGCGTGCAGCCACATCCGTTGCAACGCAAACACGGGCCCGCCCGTCGCGCATTGCCTGCAACGCGTTCGTCCGTTCAGATTGGGTCAGTTCACCGGACAGCGCCACAACTGAAAAGCCACGGTTCGACAGACGCGTTGTCACGCGGTTGACCATGGCGCGCGTGTTGCAAAAAACGATGGCATTCGGCGCTTCGTGAAAGCGCAGCACGTTGATAATGGCGTTTTCTGCGTCATGGTTGGCCACCATCATTGCCTGATAGGTGATATCGGCATGTTGGCTGCCGCTTGCCTGTGTGGCGACGCGCACGGCATCTTTTTGGTAGGTCTTGGCAAGACGCGCGATTTGTGCCGGCACAGTCGCCGAGAACATCAAGGTGCGGCGTGTGTCCGGGCATTCGCCAAGGATAAACTCAAGATCTTCGCGAAACCCAAGGTCGAGCATCTCGTCGGCTTCGTCCAACACCACGCCGCGAATGGCCGTCAAGTTGATAGACCCGCGCATGATGTGATCACGAAGCCGGCCAGGTGTGGCCACCACGATATGCGCCCCGCGCGCTAGCGCACGGCGTTCGTCGCGCATGTCCATACCGCCGACGCAAGACGCCATCACAACACCAGTTTCCGCATACAGCCACGAAAGCTCGCGCTTGACCTGAATGGCCAATTCCCGCGTCGGTGCGATAATCAGGGCCAATGGTGTATCGGCAGGTTCAAACCTGTCTGCGTCGCCCAGAAGGGTCGGACCAAGCGCCAGACCAAAGCCAACTGTTTTGCCTGACCCAGTTTGCGCAGACACAAGCATATCCGCCCCAATCAGATCTGGGTCGGTGACGGCGGTTTGAACAGGAGTCAGTTCGGTGTAACCGCGTGAAGTCAGCGCGGTCTGAAGTGGTTTCATCAAGGTATCGGTCCTAACACATCACAGGGTCCGGCCATTGCCGGTCACCAGGCATGCGCGCCTATGCCCTTTCGTCTCGTATGTCGAGAGGTTTATCTGTCGTCGCCGTCTGTGGCACCGCCTTCCATCAGGTCTTCTTCAATCGATGCTTGCGCCGCAGCAGTGACAGCTTTGCGGTCGTCCTCGTCTAGATCCTCCGCTTTTTTGCCATCCGCCAGACGGACGGTCACCTCGCGGTGCGCGAATTTGATCCCCTCGCGTTCAAAGAGGGCGCGAATTTCCTCGTAAACTTTTTTGCGCACCAACCACTGATCGCCGGGTTTAGTCATAAATTTGACCCGGATAATCATTGCACTGTCCTGCATTTCAATCACGCCCTGCGATTTTAGAGGTTGGATGAAATTTTCGCCGATAACTGGATCATCAAGTAACTGAACGCCAAGTTTCTTGATCAGCTTCCGGACTTTTTCAACGTCAGTGTCATAGGTTACCCGCATAGGCAGTTTCATGATCACCCAGTCGCGGGAGTAGTTTGTCAGCACCTGAATTTCGCCAAATGGCATGGTGTGTAAAGCTCCAAGGTGATGGCGTAATTGAAAGCTGCGCACGCTGATCTTTTCAACCGTGCCCTTGACCCCGCCCACATCGATATACTCACCCCGTCGAAAGGAATCGTCGAATAGAAAGAACGCCCCCGAAAAAATGTCTCGTACCAGGCTTTGGCTGCCAAAGCCGACCGCCACGCCCACAATTCCGGCCCCAGCAAAGAGCGGGCCCACGTTTACCCCAAGCTCCATCAAGCCAATCAGGAACACAGTTGCAACGATCACAATGAGTATGAAGTTCCGGAACAGGGGCAGCAGGGTCGCCAAACGTGACGCACTTGTGCCGCCCCCTTCGTCGCCCAGTTCGCCCGCTTCGATGTCGCCCTGTTCTTCTACGATCTTTTTGTCAACCCAGATGCGAAAGGCATTATAGCCAATATAGCCAAGAAACAGGATCACCACGATGTCAAAGGATCGGTCCGCAATACTGTTTGCCATGATCCCGGCATTCCCGCTCCACATAACGACAAAGGCGTAAAGGCCAGCCACAAAAGCAATAATGCCAGCAATCCGCTGCGCGAGCTCTTCAAAGTTGGTTAGCCCTTTACTGCGTGGAATAAGTGTTGCTACGGGCACTGCTGTTTCTGTGCCTGTTAGCGCCGCTTGTGCTACAATCCGGCGCGAGCGGGCAAAATTCCTTTCGATAAAGAAGTTGAGCACGCCGTAGACGACAATAATTGTCGTCAAAATCACCCATCCTCCGACCAACAAGGGCACGGTTTCAGGCTCGCCTATGATCAATTGGAAGGTCTGGTTGCTCCAGGCAAAGACAAAAAACAAGATGCTGATGGGTGCCCAAGCGCGCGATAAGGCTCGCAGCACCAAGGTTGTTGATTCCAATGGGGTACCGTTCAAAAGCGCATTGGTTACGGCGCGGTGATTGAACAGGACGAGAGCCACGCTTTGCACCATCACAAGGAACGACAGCAGAGAATAAAGGAACACATATACCTCAGCGTTCAGGCCAAGTTCCTGAATCCAGATTCCAAACAAGATGGCCCCAAGACCTAGAAATGTCCCCATGGACATCCAATTGAAAAGGCGCTTTGCATCCTGATCTGAGAGCAATGGAATGCGGTACTGCGATAGAAATGGCGACAGGATCATGCGCCAGACGCTGATCACGAGCCGGATCAGGAAAAAACCGACGTTGATCAGGACTGCGGTGAATTGCAGGGCAGGGTCTTCAAGAGAGCCAAAAATGATCGAACCGAGGATATATGCCACCACGATTGCAACCAAAATACCTATGACGCCCATGAAAAAGCGGAACATCAGAAACGGCATTTTCTCTGCATAGCCTTGCGGCTTTTCTATTATCCTCGCCATCACAAAACGTTTGATGATCCGTTTGCCATAGATTTCTTGTGCAAAGACCATGCCCGCACCAAGCATAAGCATGCTGAAGAACAAGACTTTGGCATAGGCAAAGATTGTGCCATCTGGGCTGGTGGCGCGCAGGATGTATAGCACTTCGTTTAAAGCGTTGGGCAGCCCAAGCAATCTCTCGACGAGCGCTGCGCGAAAGGCCCCGGCGCTCTCTTGCATGGACATCATGGACGAGCTTTCTGCCCTTATCGTATCCGCAGGCGGGTTATCCCCAATTTGTGTTATGATGGTGCCATCACTGTCGATGACAACGACGCTAACCCCATTTTCGCTGGCACTTCGCATAATCTTAGCGATTTCGCTATCGGCTGCCGGCGTTGTTGTGGCACCTAGAACTGATGTGAGGCCTTGCGCTGCGACTGGGCTTGAAAGCAGGCCTACCAGTCCGAGGATGAAACAGGCGAAAAGCCCAAAAATCAATTGATTTTTCACGATTTGTCCGTCCTACGCATAGTTTTTTCTAGTAATATGCTACGGGCATCGGCAACACAATCGGGCGCGAAGCCTTAGGGCGCTAGGATTTAATGAGGGGTATAATTTAGTTAAAGGGCCTGCCCGTGTAAATGCTCACTCTTTGTCGTCTTAATGTGTGCTGTAAGCAACGGGTCGCGCTGGGTTTAGCGCCTCTCTTGGAAAATTGCATATGGTGGTATACGCCTTTAGGGATTGTTTTGGCGCAGGCTGTGAGGTCGCCCAAATACGTATAGGATAGAAGACAAGAATTATGGGCCAATCGACATTCGCAGCGCCAAAACAGGTTAATACGCGCCCGCGGCGCGTAGTGCTGTATAGCCACGATACGTTTGGGCTGGGCCATCTGCGGCGCAGTCGGGCGCTTGCTTCGGCGCTGACGCAATCGGGGGCTGCTGCCTCGGCTATCATCTTGACGGGCAGTCCAGTTGCGGGCCGTTTTACATTCCCCGAAGCGGTGGATCATGTGCGGCTTCCTGGTGTCAAAAAGCTGGGCGATGGATCGTATGCTAGCCAGGCCAGCGGTATGGACATTGATGCAACGACGGCCCTGCGTGCAGGGTTGATTCAATCCACGGTCGCCCAGTACGACCCTGATTTGCTGATCGTTGACAAAGAACCGACGGGATTTCGTGGTGAATTGATCCCGACGCTTGAAATGCTAAACGGGTCTGGAAAGACCAAAATCGTGCTAGGACTGCGCGACGTGCTGGATGAACCCGAAGTGCTGGCCTCCGAATGGGACCGAAAGGGTGCGGTCGAGGCAACAGAGGCATTTTACAACGAAATTTGGGTTTATGGCGTAAAGTCTGTTTATGATCCGACAAAGGGCTTGCCACTGTCAGACCGCGCGCGCGCACGTACCTACTGGACTGGCTATTTACGACGGGAAATCGTTGACCCTGCGGACGTGCCGGAAGAACCTTATGTCCTGATTACGCCGGGAGGTGGCGGCGATGGGCAGGCGATGGTCGATCTTGTGTTGAAAGCTTATGAACAAGACCCAACGCTAGGACCCGACGCGGTGCTGGTCTACGGGCCGTTCTTGTCTGGCGACACGCGCGATGCTTTCGAAGCCCGGGTTGCAGCACTAAACGGCAGAGTCACGGCAACCGGTTTTGACAGTCGTATCGAAGCGCTGTTTGCTGGTGCTGAGGGTGTTGTATCTATGGGTGGCTACAATACATTTTGCGAAGTACTTTCGTTTGATAAACGCGCAGTGATTGTGCCGCGTACGCGGCCCCGACTGGAACAGTGGATTCGTGCCAACCGTGCTGAACAACTTGGTTTGGTTCGCAACCTCGACCAGTTCCGTGATGGCTTGACGCCGCAAAGTATGATTGCGGCCATACGTGACCTTCCCAGTCTGCGTCGCCCCTCTCAGTCGGGTGCAGATGGTTTGCTGGATGGGCTGGATGTCGTGATAAACCGGGCGCGTCAACTTATGTCGCAGCGCGTCAGAGATGCCGCCGAATGACCGGCAAAGGCCCGTCTCTCGCCATCGCGGTAAAAGGATGGCCCCGCCTATCAGAGACATTTATCGCGCAAGAGTTGGTTGCTTTGGAGCGAGCGGGCATCGATTTTGCTATCTGGTCGTTGCGCCACCCGACCGATCACAAAACACATCCGCTGCATGATCAGCTGCGTGCGCCCGTCTATTACCTGCCCGAATATCTGCATCAAGAGCCGGTGCGCGTGCTCAGGGGGCTTTTCTGGGCGATGACCCGGCGCGGGTTTGGCAATTCTTGTGGCAAGTTCCTTCGTGATCTGCGCCGCGACATGACACGTAACCGTATTCGCCGCTTTGGTCAGGCTTGCGTCATGGCCCGCGAACTGCCCGACGAAACGCGGGCACTTTATGCCCATTTCCTGCATACCCCGTCTTCTGTCGCGCGCTATGCTGCGATCATCTGCGGCGTTCCGTGGTCTTTCTCAGCGCATGCCAAGGATATCTGGACCTCCCCGGAATGGGAGCTGCGCGAAAAGCTAACTGCCAGAACGTCGGGGGCGGCCTTTGGTGCGACCTGCACGGCGTTTGGAGCAGAACATCTGAACGCACTTTCCAACGGAACAACTGTGGATCTCGTCTATCATGGCCTTGATCTGGGCCGTTTCCCCCCGCCACCGGACCGCGAACAACGGACTACGGATGCGCCATTCGCAATGGTTTCGGTTGGTCGATTGGTCGAGAAAAAGGGGTTCGACCGGTTGCTGGATGCTTTGGCCCTGTTACCTGCGCACATCAACTGGCACTGGACCCACATCGGTGGTGGCGAACTGGCCGCAGAGATGCGCGCGCACGCCGAAGGTTTAGGCCTGCAAGAAAGAATCACATGGCGCGGGGCCTGTGACCAGCCCGAAGTGATCGAAGCGATGCGCGCCAGTGATCTTTTTGTATTGCCCAGTCGGGTTGCGACCAACGGGGATCGGGACGGTTTGCCCAACGTTTTGATGGAGGCCGCCAGTCAACGTTTACCAATTCTGTCCACACCGGTTTCAGCGATTCCAGAATTCATCGATGATGGTGTACACGGCATATTGTGCGCCGATGAGCCAGACATTCTTGCCGCGCAAATCACACGATTTGCCGATGCGCCGGATCTTGGGCCGACCATGGCTGCGGCTGCATTCGAACGCCTGCAATCAGACTTTCGCATGCAACCGGGGATCGATCACCTTGCCAAGCGTTTGCGCGCGATCATGGGTGGCCTGCCAGGCGTATGACAATTGCTTTCTACGCTCCGCTTAAATCCCCAAAGCACCCTGTTCCATCTGGTGACAGAGCCATGGCGCGGGCCATTCTTGCAGCACTTGAATACGGAGGCTTTGCTGTCTCGCTGGTTTCTGAATTGCGGATCTATGACACATCCGGAGACGTCGGCGAACAGGCCCGGCTTGCATCTGCCGCCAAACTTGAAGTGGCCCGGCTGTTGGCGGATCCGGCCGCATCTTTGTGGCGCGCTTGGGTGACCTATCACAATTACTACAAGGCACCTGACCTGATTGGCCCCGCCGTTTGCGATGCTTTGGGCATTCCTTATTTTCAAGTGGAAAGCACGCGGGCACGCAAGCGGCTGTCTGGTCCGTGGGCGGAATTCGCCCATGCCGCAGAGGCGGCCAGCGATGCAGCGCATACAATTTTTTACGTCACCCAACGCGACGCCGAAACCCTACGGCGAGACGCGCCGGACGAGCAAAATTTGATCTATCTGCCACCGTTTCTGGCCCGCGCCAAGATGCCGCCCGAGAGTACGCGCACTGGCCCTATGTTAAGTGTTGGGATGATGCGGCCGGGGGACAAGCTAGCCTCGTACAGATTGATCGCA
>Ga0206126_10001781_pt1 | contig 25043 bp, 3 predicted proteins | sample Helgoland_Spring_5_FD_148621 | JGI IMG/M metagenome (GOLD analysis project Ga0206126, IMG submission 148621) | Pelagic subsurface seawater microbial communities from Kabeltonne, Helgoland, North Sea - Helgoland_Spring_Bloom_20160412_1 | ecosystem: Environmental > Aquatic > Marine > Epipelagic ...
TGATAATCCTTACAAAATATTTCTTTCAAACATAAATATTCGCGTTTATCATTTTCTGTTGTAGAATATCCAGTACCTCTTAAATCTTCTTTTTCATTTAATTTTGCATTTAAAAAGAAAAATACACTGTTTGTTTTTTTTATTAAAATAAATAAATTTTGAATAATATAAAAAATATTGTCAAATATAAAAAGAATATATTTACTTATAATAATATTATTCATATTTGCAATATAAAGTTTGTATAAAATATACCAAATAAAATTTGTAGTTTGACTTTGTCCAAAAGTAAAAAACATATCCAATATAATTCTTAAATTAATTTTAAAATTAAAAATTTTATTATTATTTAAATCATATGTTTTAAATTTAGAAATTATTTTTTTTCTCTTATCATCATCATTTTTTGGGTTGTCATATTTATTTATTGTTTTAGAAATTTCATTATTTACATATTCATTATTATAATTCAAATCATAAATATTTATTCTTTTTTTTATTTTTCTTAGCTTATTTATTTCATTTTCATTTATTCTTTTTTTTATTTTTGTTAACTTATCTATTTCATTTATTTCTTCTAATTCTATTTCTGTTTTCATTGTATCTAAATTTATTTCTGAAAAGTATGAATCATAACCCCAATATTCAGATAATATTTCAAAAAGACCATCTATAATAAAATAATTATTTATTAATTTTATAAATTCTACAATAATTTCATCACTATCTTTATTAATTATATTTTCATATAGTAATTCTTTATAAAACACAACTAACTGTATTATAAATTTATTAATAATTTTTTTTTTTGGTTCATAAGTAAATTGGTATATCAAATCTTTTTTACAATAATTTTCAACACTATTTTGAATATTATTTTTAAAACAAATTTGTTTTATATTTTTATTTTCAAGAATTCGATGTTCGTCTATTCTTTTTTCTTGTTTTGATAAAGGATATAAACATCTATCATCTTCGGGATTTACTTCACCACACTGTTTTATACAAAATATTTTTGTTATATCTTTTTCTTTACAGTAAAATTCAAAATAATTTTTAAATTCACTATCAGAAATATTTTTAAATATTCCTTTTTTAGGTTTTCTTAAATCAATATTAAAAAATCTAAAATCAGGTTTACAGTCATTGTTAATTTTTATTAAATTGAAACACTTTTTGATAATATTTTTAACATTATTAAAAATTTCTTTTTTATTATGTAAATCTTGAACCATAAACAAATTATTTAAAATGTTCATAATATTCATTATTTTTTCAAATTTTTGTTTATTTATTATATTTTTACATTTATAAATTAAATCCAATAATTTATCTTTCATGATAATATAACTATTACCAAAGTTTATATTGTCAATATCTTTCAATGTATCTTCTAATTCTTTATCAGTACTATTTTCATTTGTAACATTTTCAAGTAAAACACTTGTTAAATCTTTTTCCAAATATGTTTCATAATTTGAAATTATATTTAAATCAAACAAATTCTTATAAATATATTTACTTTGGCATTGTGTTTTATCATCTATTAATTTATATTTAAGATATTTTTTATAATTATTTGTTTTTTCTTTTAATTGTATTAATTTAAGATTATATATATTTGTTTTTAGTCTTAATTCAAAATTATCAAATAAATCTTTAAATATATGATTAATAAATTCAGGTGTTTCTTCAGTAGTATTATTAAATAAATAATAATTTGCTTTTTCTTTTAAAAAATCTATTATAATTAATGGATTTATACTATCTTTATTTATTTTATTTATTTTTGACTTTATTTTACTAATTTCGGAATTATAATATGATATATTTTTTAAAGTATACTTATTTTCTAAAAATAATTTTTCAATATATTTTTTTAAATTTCTATATTTTTCTTTGGTATTTTTAAAATTTTTTCTTGAAAATTTTTCATTCTGTTTTAATAAAAATATATTATAATCATTTTTAATATTCTTTTCACTTTCTTTTATTTGTGCAACTTTTAAACTATCATTAATATAAATACTTGATAAGAAATTTAAAAATTTTTCTTTTTCAAGCAATGCATTATATAATTTAGTAAAATCTAATTTACATTCTAAAAATATATTAGATACTGATACATACATATAACATTTTTCATTATCTTCATAAACAGAAACAATAATTTTATATTTTTTTTCTTTATCAATATTGTATATAAAGTTTTCTATATTTTTTTTGATTGAATCTTTTTCAATATTTAATATTGAAAATACTTCTCCCTTACCTATTTTTTCACCATTATTTTCAAAAAAAGATAACGTTATTTCTGATTCTTCTGTATCTTGAGTATTATAATCTATGTTAAATACTTTTAATTTACTTGAATAATAAGTTGGATGAAATTTTTTTTCATTTACATTATCAGTTGTAATATAATTTAATTTATTGAAAAACGATTTATCTTTTTTTTCTATTTTTGTTTTTTTGCTTCCCGAAAATATATTAAATTTAATTATTTTCCTTTTATAATCTTTAAGATTAATAAATTTGGTATTTAATAACATATATCCATAACATTTTGTTTGAACTGTGTCTTTGTCGTTTTTACAATCATATAAATTTGAAGGAATTATTAAATTTTCAAATATTTCTTTGTTATTATTTTCTGTAGAAACATATTTTAATTCTTTTTTTTCTACTTTATACTCATTTTCAAAATATATAACTTTGTCTTGATTATCAATATTAATTTGAAATGTATTTGCTGATAATGTTAAATTTGACTCTTCTTTTTCAATTATTTTTTCTTCACCATCTTCAATATAATACATCTTAGTATTTTTATGAATTTCAAAATGTTTTTTGAAATCTAGAATATCATTTATTGATTTTAATTCTTTTTCATTATCTAGTTTTATTTTAACAGTTGTTCCATCCTCTTCTATGTTAGAAATTATTCCATCCATAAATTTATATTTATCTTCTGTCAAAATCGTTACACGAGGAGATTTTTCTTTTATTTTTACAATATAACAAGGATTTAAACTTGTTGGGAGTTTAGTAATTATTCCTTCATCATCTTTATCTATAATTTTAACTTTTTCATCTTTATTAAAAGTTTTTTTCTCTATAAAATCATTTTCTTCTGTATAATAACCATAATAAAAATTATTATCTTTAAAAAATGTATCACTAATTTCTTTTTCATATATATTAACGTATTTATCATTATCATCATTTTCATTGTTACATATTTTGTCAACATCAGTATCAGTATAATCGGAAATGTCTTCGCAAATATCTTTTTTACTTAAAATATTATAAATATTTTCATATTCTTGAAAAAAATTACTAGTATAAAAAGAAAGTCCACGTTTAGTATAATAATCTTCTAATTTTTTTTTTATTTTTTTTTTTATTTTTTTTTCATTTATTTATTTTTTATATATTTTTTTTTTTTCTTTATTTATTATTGAATTTTTTAAAAAGATTGATATGTTTGAATATTCATTATCTATTATTTTATTAATACTATAATTAATTATTTCAGGAAAATTAATATTAGCTTCATTTTCATATCCATTGTAAAAATCAAAATCTTTTAATTTTAAATATTTTTCAATTAATGGATCACCTATGCTCCAATTTGAATCACGCAATTTTGTCAAAGCTACATCTTTTATTTTTTTTTCATTATTTACTTTTTTTTCTTTATCTGTAAATATTTTAAATAATGATTTATTTTCTTTTTTATAATAATTAAAATATTCATTTAAAATAATTAATTTTTTTTCTATTTCGTATATATTTTTTTTTATATTTTTTGATTCGCTTGATAAATAATATTTATCAAATGTTTTAAAATCAGAATATAATCTTAAATTACCTCCTAATAGTGTTTCAATTACCCCATCTTTTAAAGTGTCGAATAATGTAGTATCATTCGGATTAATATATTCAATATTATAAAACTTAAAACTATTGTTATTTAATCCACCAAATTGTTTAAATAAATTATAAACATCTTTACCCCAATCTTTAAGTTCATTAGGTCCTAAAATATTCATAATTTTTACATCCTTACCATCATTTAAAGTAACAATACTTCCTTCTTTAATAGAATACATATTATTTAAATCACCAGAGTTTAATTTTATTTTTTTATTTAAAATAAAATTTTTTGGTTCATATGAAAAAATATAACTTTGAAGAGGAATTATTTTTTTTTGGGTGAAAAAATAAGAATTATTAGATAAATCAGATGAAGAAATATTATCAATATTAAAAAAATTTGTTTCACTATCCATATAACTATCTGAAATGTTTTCTTCAAATTCTGAACTAAAAAATATTTGTTTTTTATCATATGTTATAAAAATATGATTCATTTCTAACTGTTTTAAATATACTGTAAAATCATAATATTTGCTTGGTTCACTTTGATATTTTACAATTTTAAATTTTATTTTTTTATAATTTTTAAAATTAATTAAACTATTTTCATCACCTTTAACTAATAATTCAATATTTACATCACAATAATTAAATTCCTTTTCACTATCATCATCCATTAATTCTGTATTATTATTTATTATTCCTTTTTGCATTTTAAAAGTTAAATTATTCGATTCAAATTTAAAATAATTTAAAAATTTTATAATTTCAAAATTATCTTTTTTATTTTCTTTATTTTTCTTATTTATATTTCCCAATATTGCCAAACAAACATTTTCTTTTTCTTTTAAAACAGAAATTTTATATCTATACTTTGTATCCATATAAATTATAATTTCATTTACAGTATTGTAATAATAATTTTCACCACTAATATCACTAATATTTTTATCAAAAGGATTTGATCCTAAATTTTGTAAATAATATCTTCCAAATATATTTTTTATTTCTTCTTTTTTTTTTCCTTCTTTTAATTCTTTAACCTTATTTATAGCTAATTCTTTAATTTTTTCGGTACTATATTTTTTTTTATCTTTTACTATAACTTTAATATTTCCATCTTCTTTTCTATTACCACGTTCTAAAATTACAAATTGTTCTACGTTTATGTTAAAATTTAATTTAACTGGTACATTTTTTTTTAACAAATAATATTTATCTTTTCCATTTATATGCTGAATAATATAAATATTTTTAATATTATAATCATAATTTTTTAAATATTTAAAATGTTCTTTTAATATTTTTGAAGATTCAATATAAATATTTAAATATTTTTTACTAAAACGATTATAAACTAAATTTTTTATTAAATTCTCATTAAATTTTTTAGATGGAATAAATATACATTTTTTTTTTAATATTTCATATTTTTTAATTAATTCATATTCATTATATATAATATCATTGGTTTCAGGACTTTCTTTATTTTCATTTTGTTTTAAAAACAAATTTGTTAAAGAAAAATCATTTTCAATAATTCCATTATTTAAAATTAAACCCAAATAATATGTATATATTGGTTGGCTATAAAGTTTATCATTAAAATCAATAAAATTTGTCAAATCATCATATTTTTCAACAATTTTATTTTCATAATATTTATTAGTCTTTAAAATACTAATATTTTCTTTAATACTAATTAATTTTTCTTTGATTTCTTCTTTTTTATAAGATTCAAAAAATATATGTTTATTTTTTAAAAATGATTTTAAAAAAGAAAAATATATTTTATCTATTATTTTTTTATTAAAATCATTATCATCAATTAAACAATAAAATTTTTTAATATTAAAAGTGATATAACCCCAATCTTCTGTCATTAAATTATTGATTTTTGATAGATTTTCTGATGGATGTACATTTATTTTAAAAATAGTTATTGCTACTTGCATTTTTGCTTTGAATTTTAAAAATTCAATATCATTTTTAAAATCATTAGCAGTATTTTCACCAATATTTAAAAAATTTGTTACCATTGTAAATATTTCTTTTGTTTGTTCAACTGTTTGTTTACCCATTTTTTTTAATTCATTAAGGTTATCGGTATTACCTGTAACGTAAGCAACTGATTCAACTGCATTACCTATAGTATTAGAAACCCCAGTACCAACATGAGTTATAACACTAGAAACAGTATCACCAACATAAGTCATACCACTAGAAACAGTATCACCAACATAAGTCATACCACTAGAAAGAGTATTACCCATAGCAGTAAGAAAAGTGATATGATTTAAGTCGTTTGTATTACCATCAAATTCTTTAACATTTATTTCTAAGTTTTCTTTTTTTAATTTAAGTAATACATATAACAATTTAATTTCTTCATCTAAATCTATATTTATTTGCTTTTTCGTTTTAAATATTAAATTAAATTCATCACATATGTAAAAAGTTTTATAAAAAATTTTTTTATAATTTTCTTTATATAATAAATTAATAATTGTATATAATTTAAAAAAATTTTTAATCATTATATTTTTAAAATAATAATTAATTATTGTTTTTTTATCATTTTCTTCAAAATTTTTTTGTCCTTTTTCTACTACACTAAAAAAATTATTAGCTATACTTTTATCTGCCAATATTCTACCACCTACAGATTTATATGATTTTTTATATATTTTTTCATTAATAGAATCAAAAAAATCCATAGTTTCTTTAGTATTTTTATCTATATAATTATTAAATAAAATAGATATACCTTTATTAATAGTACCATTGTTTCTATTTTCTTTAATATTTTCAACAATTTTATTTTTTAAAAGTTCTAAAAAACTTTTAAATTCTTCAACTAAAATATCCATATTTTTTTGTATTTTATCATTTTTTCCACAATTTATTTCATCACTAATAATTTTATTTTCTAATTCTATATCACTTATTTTTTCTTGTAAGTAATCAGATATAATTACACATATTAACCATTTATAATTATCTCCATATGATTTTACAGTTTCTATTATATTTTTTATACAATTTTCATCAACATTAATATCTTCATATTGTAAATTATAAATTTCTTTTATTTTTTCTAATGCAAAATTTTTAATACTATCTATATTATTTTTTTGTTTTTTATTGGACAATGTATTAAAATTTTCTTTTTGATTAAAAAAATCACTGTTATATTTTATTTTATATTTTTTTAAAAAATATAAAATTTCGTTTAATTCTTTTTTTCCAATTTTTTTATTTATTTCATTATAAAAATTAAAAAATGTTTTTATTAATTGTTCTGAAATTAAATATTTATTTATTGAATTTTCTTTACTATTATAATAATTAAAAAAATGTAACATTTGATTTTTTACTTTTTTACCAATAATTTCAAAAGTATTATTTATAGTGTATTTATATTCATATTTATAAAACATTTCTTCCGTTACTTTTCTTATAACATTCATAACATCGTTTGAACTATTATTATGTTCTTTAAATATTGATAATAATGTTTCATAAACAATATATGGAATTTCAATTATATTACTCCATTGAATATTATTTGTTTTTTCATTAACATTTTCTATTTTTAATATAGCATAATTTTTAATATTTTTATGTTTTTGAACACTTTCCATATGTTTTTTAAAATAGTCTTCAGCAATTCGTCTATTTTCTTTTTCTTTTTCTAATTTCTCTTCAATTTTTTTTAATTTATCTGTTAATTCTTCTTCTTTACCTTTTAATTTTTCTTCTTCTGCTTTTAAATTTATTTTTTTTGTTATTTTTATTTTTAAATCCTTTATTTCTTCACAATAATCATGTATTTCTTTTTTATTTTTATAAAATATATTAAAAATATCTATTGGTTTTTTCATTTCTTCATACATTTTTTTTATTAATTCTTCTCTTTTATATTTTAATCTATCAATTTCTTTATAAATTATATTTATTTTTTTTTCATTTTCTTTTATTTTATATTCTATTTTTTCTTTTTCCTCAAGTTTATCTTGATTTTCTTCTTTTATACGTTTAATTTCTTCTTTACAACAACCTATTATATATTCTTGTTTATCAATTTTATCATAAATAATCATTCTTAATCTTAATATATTTAAACAACCTAGTTTTTTTGATGTATAAATTTGTTCTTTTATTATTTCTTCTATTTCTTCATACAACTTTTTTCTTTCTTTCTTTGCTTCTTGTGCTTTTTGTTGAATTTCTTTTTGTATAGTTGTTAAAATGTTTGTGACTACTTCATTTATTTTTTCGCATAATTCAAATATTGATTCTTTTTCTTTTACAGTCTTATCTATAAGTTCGAATGGTAACTCAAAATTATTATAAAAATCTTTTTCATTCGGAAATTCTTTAAATTTTATTTCTTCATCACCTTCAAAATCAAAAAAACTTGAAAAATATAAATCTTTAAAATATGGAGTTTCGTTAAATAATTTTTCACGATGTGATTTAAAATCTTTAATATCTTCTTTTATATTTTTATTTACCCAAACATTATTAATTTTTTCTTTTAATTGATTACCGGCTTCATCATTTTTTATATGTTCTAAAAATTTATATAAATTTTTATTTACATGGTTGTTAATAAATAGTATTTTATCTTTTTCTTCTATTTTATCTATTCCATCTATTTTATCAATAAAAACTCCTAGAACAATTTTAATGTTGTCAATGTCAGATTTTTCTATTTTTTTTACTCCGGTTATGTTTTCTTTGATATAATCAAAAGAAATATTTTCTTCTATTAAATCAATTTCATCTTCAATGGCCTCTTTATCTTTTCCCCATTCTTTTTTTATTTTTTTATAAAGAACACTTGGCAATTTAAATTTAAAATAATATTCAAAATTTTCTATCACATGATTATTCTTTTCAAAATTTGGAAATTTTTTTAAGGTACCCGCATTTGTAAAAAATTTATCAGCATTTTTACTTATACTAGTTTTAACTATATGTATACCTGAATTATCTCTTCTTTCACTATCATTTTCACTAGCAACTCTCAACTGAATTACTTCTCCTTGACTTGATGTAGAATAAGGAAAATAAAATTCGTCTTCTTTTTTTTTTTTATTTTCATCATGTGAATGTTTTAAAAATAAATTTATTACAAATTTCCGATAATCTTCGGTATATTGTAATTGCTGTCCTTCTTTATTTGTTAATTCATAATACGTATACCCCCCTCTTAGGAACGACGACTTATATGTATAATCCTCCAGTTTATACTTAGTCTCAGACTCACAAAATTTAGTTAAAAAAAGTTTTTTATCTATTGGTTCCCATATTACATGTTGCGAATAATTTCTTGTTATTTTTTCCCAACGTTGTTCATCATTGTCTTTAACTTTCCAGCCTTCATATTCTTCATTAGAATTACTTTTAAATAAAAGAACACTATGGTCTAAATTATATCCTTTACTTTCAATAAAAAATATATCTTGTAAATTTCTATAAAATCGTTTTTTTTTGGAATTTGGATTTTGAAAATGTTTGTCTATCATTTTTTTAAAATCTTTCATAGTCCCATATTCAGTAAAATACTCCTCAGGTATTTCCAAAGTTACTGTTTTACCTTCTACTAATTCAATATCTGGATCATTTTTTTTTCTGTTTCGTTTTTTAAAATTTCCAGATTTTGTTTTTATTCTTATATCATCATTTAATTGAATATTTATTAAAAATTTTTTTTCTGTTTCCTTTCCTATTTGCTCATAGTTTTCGTGAAATTGTTTAATCTTATAATAAAATAAAACTTCCTTTTTTACATCCTTACTGTTTTCGTCTTTTAAGAAAATTTTAACATTATCTTTTCTTAAAGAGCCAACATCTTTTATTTTTCTTTTTTTTTTATAAGGAATATTTAAAATACAAGTCAAATCATACAAAAATGATTCATCTTTATATGTGTTTTTGAAAATAGGGTTATTTAATATTGGTCCTCCATAATCCTTAGTAAATTCCACATTTTCTGTCTTTATTCTCAAAAGTCCTCTTCTTGGTAAAACATTGACATAATTGTCATTACCATAGTCTTGAGGTGGTTTTTCTATTCTGTAATTTTTTATTTCAATATTTTTTTTATCAGAACTAATTTTATAATTATTTGGATGTATACGAATATTTTGTGTTTGGTATAAATATTTTGAAGGATTAAAAACATTAAAATAGTTTTCATCATCTATTTCTGTGGGAATAGAATTTATAATTGTAATATCGTTTACATCCTTACCTTTAATATAATTCAAAAATTCAACAAGAACAATAAATGGATGGGAATTAACTGCTAATTTACCTGCTTGGATTGTTTTATATAGAGCAGGAGTCATTTTAAAATATTTTTTGTTTTCTCCTGTCAAAGCCTTCAAATCCTTTTCTGAAAAAAACAATTGAACTCGTTCTTTACTTAAAAAATCACTCATTGAATCTGATGTTTCTTTTGATACTATTCCCGTATATTTTAGTGCTTTTCCAGTAGCATCAGATACAAGATTTCCTAAAGAAGAAAAAACATCAATAGCAAGATTACGATTATCCCAATAAAAAGCGTCACCCAACTTAAGTTTAATACTAGGTTGTTTTGAACCATTTATATGCTCATCTATATTCTCTCCAAATTTTGGATCATTATATCCTCTTTCTTTTAACTTATACTTTAAATTATTTAATTTAAGTATTTCATTATCTTTAATTATGTTTATTATTCTTTCGTATCTTTCACCATCTTTAAGGGGTTTAAATAATTCTTTTTTCATTTTTTTAAATATATCTAAAATTTTTATTAATCTATTTGATTTACCAACCCTTTCTATTTCATTTTTTTTAGTAGTATATATATATTTTTTTACATCATAATACATTTTTTTAAAAAAATTTTTCAATAATTTATTATCAATATTTTCATCATAACTGAAATAATAATTATTAAAATAATAACTTTTTTTTCCATCCTTAAATTTTTCATCCTTAAATTTTTTGAAAAAATCTTCTAATTTATCATCTTTCATTCTTTTAATCGTAAGTAATTTGTTTTTTACTTTTTCAAATTTTTCTTTTATTTCTGTAATTTGATCAATACTGTCATATTTTACAGAACTATCTTCATTTCCATTAGGTAGCTTGTCCATTTTGTCTTTTATAGTCTTCCCTAATTTGTTCATACTGACATCAGTTTCACCGATAATATCGGTGAAATATTTCTCTTTTTTTTTTAGTATATTTTCTTTCCAGTATCCTTCATGTTTAATTTGTTCACATACTTTTGTTTTAAAATCATTAGTGTATATGTCATTTTTTTTCCATTCTACATATTCATCCCATTGTTTTTTTAAAATTTTTTGTTTTTTATCATCTTCCGGTAAATTCTCTCCTGTGATTTGATCTTCATACATTTTTTTTTCAATGTTACCATACTCAATATTTTTTTCTTCTTTTTGTATTTTTTGTTCATTTTCTTTTAAAGTTTTCTCAATTTTAAAAAGAGCTAAATTACTGTCAATATTTAATATACTTATTTTTTTTTCATTTTCACTAATCTCTATTTTATTTTTTTTTATTTCTTCATTTTTTTTTACAATACTTTGTTTAATTTTATAAATATTTATTTTTTTAAAAGAACCAAGTAATTCGTTTTGTTTATTTTCTTTTTCTTTTTCTTTTTTTTCTTTTTTTTCATTAAATTCATTTGTATGTCCTATTTTTTCAATTAGTGTTAATTTTTCTTTTATTTTTTCTATTTCATTTTCAAAAAACAATTTTTCTTCCATTGTATTTTTTGTTTTTTCAAATTTGTTTTTTTGTTTTTCAATATTTTCTTTATATTCTTTAATATTTGAAAGATTATATAATTTTTTTTTATTTTGAATATTCCCTTTTTTGATGGATAACAATAAATTTTTTATTTTATTAAATTTTTCAAGTTCTTCATAAAATTTATTTTTAATAATTTCTAACTTATTTAATTCTTTATAATCTTTTAATTTAGATTGTTTTTTTAAAAATAATTTAAATATAGAATATTTCCACCAACTTTGATTTTCTTTTTTTAAAATTTCATAAATATCAAATTCCTCTTCTTTTAATGTAATATTAAAATAAAATATTTCTTCATTAGGTTTTTTTTTATCAACAATAATGTCACATTTTTTAAAAAAATTTAGATAATTTAAAAAACTAACTTCATTTAAGTCGTTATTTAATATGAAAATGAATTTTGAAATAATTAAAAATTTAAAAAAATCACTATTTATATTAAAATTACCTGGTACAAATAATTTAAATTTTTGATCTTTAATTAATTGATTTATGTAAAAAATTAAATTTTCATTATTTGAATCAATATTATCAATTACATCCATTGATATATTTTTAAATAATAAACAAATACTACAATATTTTTTATTGCAAACAGTACATCTAGAAACAGGATTATTTTCACAAAAATCACATGTTTCTTTTTCATCTTGTCTTTGATATTTTTCAAATTGAAAAAATGGCCCATTACAATTACACTTAATTTTAGAATTTGTAGAATTTTTTTCTTTTTTCTGAGATTTTTTTATTAATTTATCGTCATTGTTTATTTTATAATATCTTAAATTTATTTTTTTTTCAGGATTATTTTCTTCAGATTGTATAACAAAATTATTATAATCATAATAATTTTTATTATTTGAAATATCTTGATGTTTAAGATAAAAAATATGTTTATAACTTTTGATAAATTGTGTATTTTTTTCTAAATTTAAAACTTTATTTATATTGGTAAATTTAAAAAAATCAGAAGCATTTTTTATTTTTTTCAAATTTAAAATTTTTTTGTAAGTGTATTTATAATCCAAATTTTCAACTTTTAAACTTTGTATTTCAAAATTACCATTATTTAAATCGTCTAATATATTTAGTTTATCATTAATTAAAGGATCAATTGTTTGTTGCAATTTAGTACCTAGTTCTGGTGTTGAGTTCCTGCCTATCAAGTTTCGTCGTGGCTCGCTTACAGCATTAAAAATAGATGAATCACTAAAGTTATAATATATTGTTTTTTTACTTTCAATAGATTTAGATTTAACTAATATAAAAATCCCATTTTTATTTTCCCATAAGTGAATAAATTTAATTGAATTATCTTGTTTATTATTTTCCTGCAAAATTTTTAACTTTTCAATATTATAGCAATAAATACCATCTAATTCTTGTTCATTAGAACCAGTTACATTTAAAATTTTTGGTATATTATTTTCATTTAAATTTCTTAATTCATCCTTATACTCATTTTCATTTTTATCATATATTTTTAAAATAAATTCATTTTCTTGTGAATGTTGTTGTGTTATAGACTGTATATTTGTAGTGTCTTGTGGAGTAGTTTGGATTTCATCCAATGATACATTAAAAATATTTTTTTTATTAACTTTATTTCCTTCCATATTAGTAAAAAAAGGGTCATCTTTAATACTGAAATTAATAAAATTAACATCATTTAAATTATTGTCATAATTTGGAACATCAAAAAATAAATTTTTATCATGATGAAATTCAAATTTTATTGGCAAATTACTTTTTATATTTTTTAAATAATCGGGAATATATTTTTTTATTTTTGAAACCTTTGATTCCAAACATTTCAAATTATTTTCTAACAACGATATTCCATTAAATTCACCATTTTCATTTTTAATTTTAATTTTTAAAGGAATATATCTATAATCATATAAAAATATATCATTAAATGTAGCTTGTGTTTGATTTTTTCTTATTTTTTTTTTTTCTTCCTTAGAATCTTTTACTGGTTTAAATGTGGCGTATTTTTTATTTTTTTTTGAATTTCTTTTTCTGAATATATCTAATCTATCTTTAGAAAAAGATGTTACATTTGCAGATGTATCTTTTTTTATAAATGTATTTTTTCCTATTTGTACATCTCTTACAAATTTTACAGTATCCCCAAAATCAAAATCACGTGGAACTTTTATTAAAAACGAAAGATTTTTTACATTTTTTATATGTTTATACTTACAATATTCGTATGAAAAATTAAAAAAATCTTCAAATAATGTATTATAAATTATTATGGAATCCTTTATATTTAAAATACTTTTTTTGATTTTTTTTTTATTTTTTTTAGCATCATCTTGTTGTTTTTTATCTGTATCAAGTAATTCTAAATAATATTCATTATTATTATTTATTTTTTTATTTCCAAAACCTAATATTTCATAATTATTAAAATTATTTTTTTTTTCAACAATTAAATTATATTTTAATCGTCCATAAGAAAGTTTGTTTATTTTTTGATTTTCTTTTAAAATTTTAAATAAATAATCATTTAATATTTTTTTAATTTGATCATCAATTTTATCTTCAATTTTTGATTTAAGTAAGTCCATTCCAAAATCAACAGCTAATTGATATTTATTAATATTAAAATGATATTTTCTTGTTTTAAATTCTACAATTTTATTGTATAATCTTAAATTTTCAGGGTCATCTTCTTCCAAAATATATTCTTTATCACCATCTTGTTGATCACCATCTTCACCACCACCACCACCACCATATTGTCCTCCTCCAATTAAATTATTCCCAAATAATTTAATTTTTTCTTTTTCATAATTTGTACCATTAATATCACTAATTACTAATTCTTTTATTATATTTTTAAATTTTTCTTTTGTTATTTTTTGCATTTCAAATTTATTATCAAAATTAGAATTAATCTCACAAAAATAAATATTGTCATCATCCTTTCTTAAAACATTAAATTGTTTTAATTTAAATTTAATCGCCTTGTCTTCTTGATAAACATATTTTTCAAAATCGTCAATATCACCTATAATTTCTTTTGCATCTATAATTTCCTTTGCATCTAATTTAAATGTAGTTCCACTAGTAATATAGTTTTTATTTTCATCAATTCCAATTTCAAATTCATCAGTTTTGTCTGGGAGTTCATTAAAATAAAATTTCGGAATTTTTATAAATATTAAATCATCAGTAAATAAAAATTCTTTATTATTTAAAATATCAATTAATTTATCATCAGATACCTTACAAATTCTATTTACATTTTCATCATTTGTATGATATGTAATCATAACGTAATCATTTTTTTTTATTTCATCTGATGAAAAATCAATCCACATTATTTTTTCCCCATTAGGTAAACTATATTTTTCAAAATTACCCTTTTTTAATTCTTTAAATTGTTGTAAAGAACATTCATCCAGTTTTTCGGGTTGTTCCGTTTGTTCCATTTTTTTGGTTTGTTCCTGTTTTTCGGGTTGTTCCGTTTGTTCTATTTTTTTGGTTTGTTCCTGTTTTTCAGAACCTCCTATTGTAATTTTAAATAATTTTTTTTTAGTTTTTTTTTTAAATTTATTTTTATTTTTTCTTGTATATTTTTTAATTTTTTTTTTTAACAAACCACCACCCCCAGGTGGTGGTTTTGGTTTGCAAGTATCATGTGTATAGTTAAAAATTTCATTATATCTTTGAACTATTCTTTCTTCAAATAACTCTTCATCCTCGTCTTTTACCTTATTAAAATATAATTTTAATATATATTCAATGTATTTGTAATTTTTTTTATAACCATCAGAAATTTTTTCTTTATCAGAAGTGTTTATTTTTGCCCCTGGTATCATAATTGCCGTATCAGCAATATATTCAACAATATATTTATTAATACTTTCATTATCTGTTTTATTTGTAAAATTTGAAAGATTAAAAATCATTGTAGATAATGTTAAAAAATGTTCAAAAGCTTCTTTTTCTTTTTCTTTTTTACCCGCATTTTTTACTATTTTAAAAATTTGATATTGTGTAGAACCAACTTCTTTTAATGTATCAATGATAGATCTATTTGATTTAATAAACATTTTATTGTCATTTTTTAATGTAAATTTTTTATTATTTTCATACCAAAAATTTAAAGATATTAATAATTTTTCTATATTTATTTTAGATTTTTCAATAAAACTATTATCCGAAATGTCAATCTCTTCTGTTTTTTCAAATAATAATTTTTTATTTTCATCATCTGCTTTATGTAAAAAGAATGGACCTTTATATTTTTCTCCTGTTTTCTCTTGATTCTTTTTATAAAATAAAACAACAAAATTATACAACAGCATAATATCTTTTTTATGAATTAAAATATTATTATGATTAATGAAAAAAATTAAATCATCAATACCATTATCCTCAAGATTATTATCTTTCGCATTCCAGTTCTCAATGGAAGAGTTTTTTTTAAAAAATTTTTTTATATCATTAAATTTTGTTTTATTTAAATATTTAATTTCTGCTTTTTCTGCTACATCTGCTACATTTTCTTTTCCTATAAATTTACCAACTAAATTACCAGTCGAGTCTTTCCATTCCAAATTATAAAACGAAATCAATTTTCCCTCGCTACTTTTTTTATCAAACAAAAATATTCCGCTTGAACTTAATGTATTATCATCACCTCCATCTCCCGTTGTTTTCATTTCTAAAATAAGTTTTTTTTCATTAATAACCAATTTTGCTTTTGATAATGTATCAACAATTTCTTTTTCTTGTATTTCAAATTTATATTCTTGTTTGGTTTTATCTTTATTTTCAAATTCAATGTCTAAATTATTTGTTTTCATACCCATATAGTCTTTAAGATTAAAACAAGCCTTATCATCAACAATAGAAAAATTATATTTTTTATTTTTTTTTTCTTTTTTGTTTTCATTTTCATCAATACATATATTTATATATTTATTTTCAAAATCTTTAAATAAGTCAAATTTATTTAATAATCGAATATATTGAACATATTTATTAATTTTTTCTAATTTTTTTGTTATTTTTTCAGAAGTTTCTGTCATATCTTCACCTTCTGTAATTAATTTAATCAATGATAACATTGAATAATGTAATTCACCAATAGTATTTAATTGTTGTGTTTGAGATTTTTCTTTATTTGGAAAATATGAAGGTCTATTTTTAAATAATAATTTAAAAAATATAACCGATATAAAAATATTATTTTTAATTTTTGAATTAAATTTTAAACAAAAGTGATAAAACGCAGATTCTATTTTAGAAATTGATTTATAAATTGGATAAAATGTGGCAACAGTTATTATTTTATAATATTCCCAAGGAGGCAAAGATCTATTTCTTGAAACCATATACTCATTTAACAATCCAACATAAAAACTATTTTCACCATCCCCTGTCCCTGCAGATTTATTTTTTGTTTTTTTATCATCAAAAAAAATATTCATTTGTCTTTTTGATTTTTCTCCTTTTTCTTTATATTTCACTCCTTCTAATGTATAATTAAATTTACCTGAATCGTTATCTATTTGTCTAAAACCAAAGATTTCAAAAGGATTTAAAAAATACATTGTTTTTTTTTCTTGTTCTTTTTTATAAGAAAAATTGTAAATTAAAGAACCTTTATTAAAATAATGTATATTATTTTTTATTTCATATATTCCTTCTTTACCTTCTTTGAAAAATTTGTATGTGTCATTATAAGCAGTATCAATTCTTAAACTTTCATTTTCAAGGAAACATAGAAGCATCTTAATTTGATTTTCTCCTTTTGAATGATTAGCAGAATAAGTATTTGGAGATACAACAAACTGATTATTACAAAAATTTAAAAAAAGGTTTGAGTAAAAACTATGTCTAAGAGTATGTGAATTTTCCGATATTAAAAAATAAAAATAAATTAATTGATTTAATAATCTTTTCTTTGAATAATCATCATTACAAAATTTTTCTTCATCAACACTACTTTTATTATCACAAGTACCATAATTAAAATGATTAGAAAAATGTTGTATAAATTTCAATGTAAATAAATTATCTTTAACTTTTTCATTCCAATTATTAATTTCTTCAAAAAAAGTATTTTTTTCACCTTTTATATTTTCATTAACACCAACATCTTTTAATTCATTATGTTCAGAGTATTTTTTTTTTTTTAATTTGTCTAAATAGTCAAAAATTTCATTTTTTGCACTTTCTTCTCCTATATAATTGTTTTTTAAAGAACCAAGAAATTTGTCGAAAAGATCAAATTTATTATCATCAAAATTATAATATTTTTTTAATTTGTCAAAATTATTATTATTACTTATGTTAAATCTATTTTGTGATAAAATTTTTTTTATATCCGTAGTAGTACCCCCTGTTAGAGGATACATATCATTATCTTCTATTTTTACATATTTAATTGAATCCGTACCATTCTTTACTAATTTTTGATTATAATTATAAAAATAAATACTTTTATCAAGATAATGTTGAATTCTTCTTATTATAATTTCTCTTAATTTATTTTTTATTTCACTTTCTTTTTTCAATTCATTATAAGGTTTCAATTCTGGAATTAAGTCATAAATTACATTTTCTAAATTTTTTTGACCATAATTCGTTTGTAGTGTCTTCAATTCTATTTTACTTTCTTGTATATTTTTCAAAATATATAACATACAATTATAACAATACTTATTTTCTTTGATAATATTTCTTTTCTCATTTAATAATGCGTAAGGTTCTTTACAGATATCTTTATTTTTATTATTTATCTTGTAAACTCCTGTGTTGGTTTCATATAAATCTAAAAAACTTCCTATTTTATTTTCAAATCCATTACATATTACATCACCAGTACTAAAACAAGTATCCTTTTCATCTTTATAATAATCTACATCATATTGTTTTTTTTTTTTTGACTGTTGTAAGTTAATGAATATATTTTTTCCAGATTTAAAATTACTTTCAGTAGTTCTTATATTAGCTTCAAAATTTGTAACATTTGGTGAATTATGAGATGCGAATAAATTATTTAAAAAATATCCTGCATCTTGATCTAGATTACCTTTTGCAATATTTTTTATTTTAAAAGAACCAAATGGCTTTTGTTTATTATTTCCTTTACAAATAACGTCATTTATTTTTTTATTTTTTTCTATTTCTTCAAAAAATTTGTAAATATCTATAGTCCATTGTCTATTTTGTCCCTTCTTACACGAAGCTCTTACATTATATTCAATGTTATGTAATGAACCCAATGTTACAGAAGAATACAAACATTTAAACGCATCTGATGTTGATGCATCGTCTGATAAAAATGACAACATACTTGAAAAATCACCGCATTTAATAGCATAATTTATATAAAATGTAATTCTTTCATTAAAAGTTCCAACTGGATTGTTTGAATCTTTGTAAACATAATTATTCGATTTAAAAATTTTATCTTTATTTTCCAAATAATTTCCTAATATTTCAATAAACATTGTTAAATAAGAAAAAAAACTCATAGTTAAATTTTTTTTACCTCCATTATTCGGATTAAAATCAAATAAAGATAAAAGCGAAGTTAAATCAACTTCGCCAGCCGATCCTAGTTCTCCTTTTAAATTTAATTTATCTCCTTTTTTATTAGTAATTTTAAAACTTAGGTCTCCGCTAGAAGAAGGTCTATATCCCTCTTTTTTTTCATTTAAATAATAAATTCTGTCTATTCTTAAAGATTTTTTGTTTACTATATCCGAGTCACTTTCATAAAATAGATTTGTTATCAATTTATATCTCTCAAAATTCACATCAGTACCATTTATTTCAAATTCACATTTATATAAAGTTTCTTTAGTATCTTTTGTAACTGTACACATATTTTTAATTTTTTCAAAAACTATATTATTTTCTTCTTCCATTTTATTTATTTTTTCATTTTTTTTAAATAAAAATGTATTTTTATCTTCATTTGAATCTCTAATCAAACCATAAATAGAACATTTATAAAATAAATTATATGGAATTTTATCATATGTTAATATGTTATAAAAATAAAACTTAGGACCTACTGTATTGTAATCTTTAACAAAAGTTCTTTCATTATCATCTAGAACTTTTTTTTGTCCATTAACACTTGTTAGAAATAATTTTTTAAAAGTACCACTACAATTTTTTTTAAATGCTTCATTTATTTCTTTAATTTGATTTATCGAATATTGTTTATCTTTACTTTCTAAATTTTCTTTTGTTGATCCATTCATACGAATATTTAACATATATTTAAAATCATTTATTTTGTTTGATGTAATCATATAAAATGGTTGAATTTTTGAATATGTCGCTTTAGTATTTAATATTTCATAACAAGTATTATATTCTAAACTACAAATAGCACTAATATTTGTAAAATGAAATAATTCTTTCTTTGCGTCATCTGTTCGGTTATCATTAAAAAATTTTTCAATTTCTGATAAAATTTGATTTTTATCAGGAAATGTTTTTTCTTCAAACATTCCTTCTGAAAGTGAATAATCATTTTCTAATTCAGAATATTTTTTTATTTCATTATAATTTGTTTCATAAAAATATGCTAACGTTTTTAAATTTTCACTTTTATAAAATAAATTAAATATACTTCTTTTATCATTACCAGTATTAAAACCATAATCATAATTTTTTAATTCGGAATACGTGCCTTCCGGTTGTTCTAATTTCGGTGATTGATCTTTTTTATTGTATAAATAATAACTAAAATGTGAAAATTCATTAAACATAAAACTATTTATATCGTGAAAAGCAATAAAGCGTATTTTTGTTATTTCTTTTTTTTTTGGATCTTTTTTTGCATCATCTAATTGTACTTTAAAATTTTTTAGATCATATTTTGTTCCAAAAATTTTTTTAATACAATTTTCAAACAATTTATTTTTTAAAAATAAAGAAATTAGAGAAAAAGATGGATATATTTCATTTTCATCCGTATTTTCATCCGTTTCTATTTTTGAAGTGGATATTGGTATAGGTGTAAAAATATCAAAATTTTCTAAAAATGAATAACTAAAATTTTTACCTGATGCCGAATTAATATCATTATATTCCTTTTTATCAAATATAGGATAAAATAATTCTTCAATACGTATTTTTTGTATTTTTTTTGAATCATTATTTTTTTTAGGTAAAAAAATTTTATAATTTTCATTTCTTTTTTTTAACAAATTTTTAATGTTATATCCATTTTTACCAGCAGCATAAGAATTATTAATTACTCTATTATGAAATATTGATAAACCTTGGAATCTGTATTTAACTGATACGTTAGCATTATGTCCAAATTTAATTATATTTTGAATTAATTTTATTTTATTTTTTGTTTGATTTGTGTCCATAAAATTAAAAAAAACATCTTCTATTTTATTGTCTTTATCATACAAAAAACGTGTATTTTTTAAATTTGTGTTGTTTATTTTTTTTATTTCTTTTTCAATGTTTTTCATCCTTTTTTCTTCTTTTTTTGTAAGTTCTCCTTTATCTAGTAATTTGTTTTTTTCATCTGATAAAGTTTGTTTTTTTTTTTCTAAATTATTTTTTTGTTCAATTAGTATTTGTTTTTCATTTTCAGTGAAGTAATATGGTTGCTTTCCGTCTTCAGAAGAGATATTTGGTAAAAGATTTATTATCTTTAACTGTGTATGTTCTTTTTTTAGATTGAAATCATGAAAACGAATTACTTTCTCGTAATAAAGGGGGTTTTTTAAAAAACTCTTTAATTTATTATGATAATCATTTCCTGCAAACTTCAAAATAGTCTTACAATATTTTTTTTCTTCATCGGAATTGGATAAATCATATTTTTCTTTTACAGTTATAAAGAAAAAATTAACTAATTGTAAAAATTCAGATTTCATTATTAGGTTTATACATTTATTATTAGGATCTACACCTGTATGATAATAAGTATCTAATTTATTGTAATCATCAAACTCATATCCATAAATTAAATCTAAAAAACCATATTTTACTGTTTCATGTGGTATATGACAACCGAAATTATTAGATCCTTCTTCAACTGTTGTAAAAAAATCAAAATTAGGTTCAAATAATCTTAATAAATCAATATGTTTTCCTTTTGCAAATGTGATTAAATCAAAACCAATTCTTGGTTTAGTTGCTAAATGGTGATAAAAATTTTTTTTTTTATTTTCAAATTTAGTTAATTTTGTGCTTGAAATTACTTGGGCTATTATTTTTTCAACTAAATTTATATAATAATCCATATTTTGCTTATATATTGTATCTGGGGGGGTTATTATCTGTCCTGAATCTTTAAATTTAAATTTTTTTATGTCGTTAAAAGAAGTTGCTAATAATTTTTTCATTGAAGCAAGATTTTCTTCTTTATCTTTTTTTTCTTTATCTAAATAATCATAATTGTAATTATTATGAAAAGAAAAATTTGTTTTTTCTTCTAAAAGGGTTTTTATTTCTGTTAAATTTTCATCGATTGGACTTTTAATATAATCTAACATTTTTTGCGTCAACAATAAAATCTTACTGTGAATAGTAAGAGTAGGAGGAGTAGGAGTAGGATAATTTATATTTTGTATATTTTTATTATTATTAATATCTTGATATTGCTTACCATTTATATTACCATATTCACTTTGTTGTCCGCATTTTATTAATATTAATCTTTTGTATAATTCTTTACTAAAATTTTTTAAAGGTTGATATGATTCATACGTTACTTTTACTTTTTTTTTAAATACATTGTTATCATTATCTAGTGTGATTTTTTTAACATTTTTCCATTTACATTTAAAATAATTAAAAAGACAATTTCTATATATTTTAGTTTTAATATCTGAATCACTACAAGCTATAATAAATTGTGTAATAGCATCAGCAATATTTTTAAAATAAGAATTTGCAATTAATTCAGCTAAATTATTAAAAATTTCATTTTTAATTAAAAGCTTTTCTGGTTCGGTATCATTAATGATACTATTACCTATTACTGGTATATTTTTTAAAATATTTTTATCTTTATTTGAAAAAATTTTATTTACTTCCACTATTTTTTGTTTTAAGTCATCCGAGTTTTTGTATATATATATCAATCTGTATATGAGTGGTATATCTTGTTTTTTTATATTTCCTATAAATTCATCATCATTTACTTCAATAGCAGCACCTTTTTGTAAATGAATTTTTTTTTCTTTTAGTTTAATTTTTTTTTTAATATTTTTTTTACTAAAATTTACTATTTTTTTTTTATTTTTGTTCAAAAATTTCCTAGTTTTTTTTTTCATTTATAAGATAATATTAGATTTTTCTTAATTAAAAATATTTTAAATTAAAAAAAAAATTAATTTAAAAAAGTTAAATTATTTATTTTTAGAATTAATATTATTTTCAATTAAATTAAAGAATGTTTCAACGCGTTTTCTTGTATTTTTCCGTGAAAATCGTTTCCAAGGAAAGATAGTAATTCCTAAACCTCTTTTAAAATGTCTAGGACCTTTAAAAAGCAATTCTTCAAATACTTTAATCATTTTTAAATATGGTATTTCGCTTCTATCAATACGTTTATTACTGTGGTAAATGAATCTATTATAATAAATATCATTATTATGATAGATTTTAATATTTTGTTTCATATCTCTCTTATTTTTAATGATACCAATACCCATAATTTTATTAGTATCATTATTCATTTCAAATACAAATATAATAGCATTTTTTGGAACACTTTGAACTATTCTTTTTTTTAAAGCATAAACACAACCATTATGTTTGTGTTTTTCTCTCCATTTTATATTTTCATTCCAGGTTTTATTATTAAATCGTGTGGTGCCAATATAAAATTTATGTTTTAATTTTTCCATATTTTAATTATGAAGTTTTATAAAAAGTTTATTTTCAATTTTTAAATATATTATAATTTTTTGTTTTTACTATAAATTTTTTATTTTTTATATATAAATGAAAAATGAATTTATTAATGAATTAAAAAAAAGAGCAGATAGTGATATTTATATTATGGGAGCAAATAAAATTAGATGTTTTAATTGTTTAGATATAGGAAAAGTGTGGCGTGATAGAACACATCCACTTGCATTTTTAGATGGTAAAGGTAATTATGATTTTATAAATTGTTATAAATGTCAGGGAAATAATGATTGTGCGCAATGTTCGCATAATAATAATGAAATGTTTAATGGGATAAGAATATGCAAAGAAGAATATGATTTAATGAATAGAATAAATGGATTTTTAAAAAAAAATTTTACAAAGGAAATGAATGAAATAGATATATTAAAAAAAAAAGAAAGTAAAATTAAATATGAAAATTTAAAAAATAAATATGAAAATTTAAAAAATGAAAAATTAATGTTTAAAAAAAAATATGAAAATGTAAAAAATAAAAAATTAATGTTAAAGGAAGAATTAAAAAGTAATTTGGAAGAAAAACCAGAATGGAATCAATTGGAAGAAGATACAATAAATTATACAGAAACGGAAACAAATATTTCTGTAGCAATTGATAAAATAGCAAATGTCGTAGAAATTATAGTAAAGGCGTATGTTGGTAATATACCTGGAATAATAACAGAATGTAAAAATTTTGCAATAGCATTATGTATGAGTAATTCGAATGAATCTATAACAAAAAATAAAATTATAAGAGAAAACGATGGTGAAAATGATATATATTTATTTTTAAAATTAACACAATTAAAAACACAAAAAACACTTTGGGGAGGTATGAAAACAGAACATACAATAAAATTAACAGGGCATATATTTGTTTTATCTCCAGCAAATGAAGAAGCAAACGATATTTGTCAAAAATTGTTACGTGAAAATGCTGAAAATTTAACAGATGCGATTAGGTCAATAAAAATGTTTGAATAATTATAATAATATATACTCAAAATAATCCTTTTCTAAATATCCCATACGAAATCTCATTCCACTATATGGAGGATATATGTTTTGCCGTAGATTTTTTGAAAATCTACTTTCAATTTTTTTTCTTTAATTAATATTTTAATATTAGATTTTTGTTTTTTTTTCTACTTTTTCTTTTTTGTTTTTCTTTTTTTTTGTGTTTTTTTCTTGTTTTTTCTTTTTGTTTTTTCTTCCTTTTGTTTTTTTCTTGTTTTTTATATTTTTTTTTTTAATTTTCTTTTTTTTTGTGTTTTTTTTAGTATTTTTTTTTTTTTTTTTTTTTTTTACTAATACTTTTTGCAATTTATACAATTCTTTTCTGTAAAAATTACGAATTAATTTTAATTCCTTTTCGTCCATATTTTTATTCCAAAACATTTTGATCAAAA
>Ga0206126_10001783_pt1 | contig 25022 bp, 23 predicted proteins | sample Helgoland_Spring_5_FD_148621 | JGI IMG/M metagenome (GOLD analysis project Ga0206126, IMG submission 148621) | Pelagic subsurface seawater microbial communities from Kabeltonne, Helgoland, North Sea - Helgoland_Spring_Bloom_20160412_1 | ecosystem: Environmental > Aquatic > Marine > Epipelagic ...
TACTGGATGGGTGTATATTATTCAAAGAACAAATGATAATAAATTTAATTGTATGACATACAAATTATCAACAGATCCTTGTAAAATAAAAAAGGAACTTTATAACTATACGATTACACATGGACGGTTGATTTCTACTAATTCATCTTTGCCAACTTTCTATATCTAAATAGAATTTTAATTTTCAATATTAATTATTTTCAAAGGTGTAAATTTAAAATTTTTTTCTATATTTGACTTGGGATGCACTACCGGGAAACTTGGTTCTTGTAATTCTTTTGTTATTATAATACAAACTATTTTACATTTTACTGTATATTCAACTAATAATTTTTTTGCAATCGATAAAATATTATCTATGCCTTCTTGATTAATTTCTTTGTTTTTAAAATAATAAAAAGGAATATATAAATTATATTCCTTTTTATTGGCATATGTTTGAATATTAATTGTATTAGCATATACTTTCATTATTAATGATAAATACTTTATTATTTTTATAATATTTTTTTTCAATTTTAAAGAAAATTGAAAAAATTTTATTTAAGAAAAAATGGATTAATATAATGATGAACGCATTTGACAAAATGAAAGTTTCTTCTCAATTTGACGTTTCAAAAAAGGAGAAGAAAACAAAAAAGGTCCATGTGGAATATAAACCGACTTATTCTTTGACTGTAGGAAATGGTGGAGAAAATCATGCGGGTATGGAATTTATTGGTCAAATGAGAAAGAAAGGTGAGGGTTGGAATTTGGAAAGATTGCAACATGCAAAGGGAATTTTGGAAGATAAATTTAAGTTAGATGTGGAAATTTATAATTTAAATGAACTTTTGGACGAGGTAGATATAGAAGAAAAATTGCAACCTGAACAAGCATATTTTATGTTGGTAAAAAACTTTTTAGCACAAAAGGTTCATGATAAATATTTGACGGAACTTGAAAGTTATGAATGGGATTCAAAATATTGGGATACGAGAAGACAAAAAGTATTAAATAAACTTGCTAGAACAAATGTATGTTATGGGCAAACTAGTCGTGATGCTGATTATGAAAATAAAAAGGGTACAATTATTGGATATGATAAATCTCCGTTAGTTCATAAACTTAAACGAGTGGTTGAAAGTTTAATGCAGGATAAAGATTTAATTGTAGAAGGCAATAAGTATACTGATGTCAAAAAAAATGGAATTGGTCCTCATGGAGATACAGAAAGAGTGGTGGTTGCATGCCTTAGAGTAGGGGAAGGAATGCCAATGAAATATGGTTGGTTTTATAAAAGTAATGTTGTAGGTAAAACTTTATCGGTTGATGTTCCTGGAGGTTCTCTTTACTTTATGAGCGAAAAAGCGGTTGGTGCAGATTGGAAACTCAGAAGTAAATATACCTTGAGACATGCTGCTGGTGCCAAAAAGTATTTGAAAATGAAGGGTGAAGTAGTTGAATGATTTTGTAAATAATTTTGTATAATTGATTTGTATTATATTGTAAAAATAAGTTAAAACTTATTTTTTTAAATAAAATATAAAATAAATGAAGGTTGCATTAATAACAGGAATAACTGGACAAGATGGTTCTTATTTGGCAGAATTGCTTTTAGAAAAGGATTATGATGTTTGGGGTATTATTAGACGTTCGAGCAGTATTAATACAGGAAGGATTGATCATTTATATCACAATAAACGACTTATTTTAAAATACGGTGATTTATCAGATGGTCCTAATCTATTACACATTATGTATGAAATTAAATCAACTTACCCAAATATAGAAAGATTAGAAGTTTATAATTTAGGTGCAATGAGCCATGTTAAAGTATCCTTCGAAATGCCCGAATATTCTGGAAATGTAGATGGTTTAGGCGTACTAAGACTTCTGGAAGCCATTAGAAGTAGTGGTATGATGGAGAAATGTAGGTTTTACCAGGCTTCTACTAGTGAATTATATGGATTAGTGCAAGAAGTTCCTCAACGTGAAACTACACCTTTTTACCCAAGATCTCCTTATGGGGTTGCTAAATTATACGGATATTGGATAACAAAAAATTATCGCGAAGCATATAATATGTTTGCATGTAATGGTATTCTTTTTAATCACGAATCACCACGACGAGGACCGACTTTTGTAACTAGAAAAATTACCAGAGGTCTTAATATGATTTTAAAGGGAGAACGAGATAAGTTGGTTATGGGAAATATTGATGCAAAAAGAGATTGGGGACATGCAAAGGATTATGTAGAAGGAATGTGGAGAATTTTACAGGCAGATAAACCCGATGATTTTGTTCTTTCTACCAATGAATTTCACTCAGTGAGAGAGTTTATTGAAATGTCTTTTGCAATGAAAGGATTTAATATTAAATGGAAGGGTGAAGGATTAGATGAGATAGGATATGATGAAAAAACAGGCAGAGAGTTGATTTTTATTAGTGAACGTTATTTTAGACCTACTGAAGTAGAAGAATTACTAGGGGATTCGACAAAGGTTAGAACTATGTTGGGATGGAAACCACAATATAGTTTTAAAGAATTAGTAGAAGAAATGGTATTGGAAGATTGTAAGTAATTTTTTTAAAAATAATTTATACATTATTTTCTAGCATCATTAAAATTATCTATAAACCATTCCGTATTTTTTCGAATGCCTTGATCAATGGGAGTAAATTCGAAGTCCCCTATAAGTTTCATTAATTTAGCATTGTCAGCCGTTTTTTTATATTGTCCATCAGAATACCTGGTATCAAATTCAATCATATGTTCGTAATCGAAAGATTTTGCTATTTCAAGAGCAACATTTTTTATTGCTACTTCATTTTTCTCTCCAACAGATAAAATTAAACTTTCTTTTTCATTATAGTTTTCAAGCACCCACATAAAAAGTTTTGCTAAATCATCAGAGTAAATAAATTGCCGTAAGGGCGTACCACTTCCTAAAACCCTAAACGGTTTCCCTTCTCTTTTTGCCAAATAACATCTTTGCGTTAGTGCTGGAATTACATGACCGTCTTCTAAATTATAATTATCATTGGGTCCGTAAATATTTGTAGGTATAACGCAAATAAAGTTATCATCAAATTGGTCCTGATAGGTTTTACAGTGAATTTCTAACATCCTTTTAGCATAAGCATATGCATCGTTGGATGAATGAGGGGGTCCATCATGTAACATTGTTTCATTAATTGGATACGTGGTTTTATCTGGAAAAATACATGTAGAAAGGCAGCAAATTAGTTTTTTTACTTTAAATGTATGTGAATATTTGACAACATTAAAGTTAATTAATGTATTTTTTTCAAACATATCAACTTTATAATTCATATTTTTGAAAAGCCCACCAACGCACGCTGCTAAATGGATAACATAATCTGGATTGTGTTTATTAAATAAATTCCATGTTTGCTTATAATCAGTAAGATCGGCATCTCTGGAAGATACAAATATAAAATCATATGGATAGTTTGGAGAGATATTTTTAATGGCAGAACCAACAAGCCCGGAAGAACCAGTTACTAAAACTTTCATTACAATATAGCAATATTATTTTTCATTCTTTCTAACGTTTTTCATTCTTTTTTTAATGTATGTCTTACATAAACTTTTATATATTTAGTTTATTCTATATTTTATATTATATTAATTTATTCTATTAATATAATATGAATTTTTATAACAAAAATACAATTAAAAATATAAACATTAATTATCCAGATATATATTTTACACCTGAATATGGGATAGCGTGTGAATATTCTGATGACGCTATATGGGAATTATGTCAATATAAAGATTTAATATATGTTTATTTAAAAAAACCAATAGAGTGTGAAGGTAAAACTTATTATGATTTAATCACGCCATATGGTTATTCAGGGTATTATTATGAAAAAAAAGAAACATATGATGAATTTATTCCCATATTTAGAAAAGAAGCAAAGGAAAAAAATTATATAACTGAGGTTTTAAGACAAAATCCATATTTAAATATTAATATTAGTGGATACAATATTATAACATCAAAAACAATTTATGGGATTGAAATAGATAATTTTGACAATTATTTTAAAAATATATTAAGATCTAGTCCTAGATGTAAATATAATAAGGCCTTTAAAAATAACTTAAAATTTGAATTTATAAGTATAGAAAACTCAATACTACAAGATAAATTTGTTAAATTATATAATTTAAATATGAACAAACTAAATGCTTCAAAATATTATTATTTTAATGATGATTACTTTAAATCACTTGAAAATATTAAAAACAATTATTTAATATTAATTAGAAATAAAGATAATAATATTATAGGATCTTCGATTATTTTTACTTATAATGATATTATTCATTATCATTTATCATGTAATGATAAATCAATAAATTGTATTACCGATTTTTTATTAATAACTACTCTAAAAATTTTAGGCATAAATAAATTATTTATACTAGGAGGAGGACTTAAAGATGGTGATAATTTAAGTAAATTTAAAAAAAAACTATCAAATAAAGAATTCCAATATACTATCTATAAAAATATACTTAATAAAGAAATATATGATAAATTATGTCAAAATACTATTAATGATTTTTTTCCCAGTTACAGAAAATAATAATTATATTTAACTTACGTAAAATTTTGTAATATTTTTATCGTAATATAAATATATATGAATATAGATTTTAATAGTAAATTAAAAGATCAGACTAATATTTACAACTATGATTTTGATGATAAAATGAATGTATTTAAAATTAAAAAACTACAAGAATTAATAGTTTTCAAAAATATAAAAAATGTTTTAGAAGTGGGGTGTTTTGAAGGAGGAATGACTCGCCATCTTAACAAACATTTTCAAAATGTCGATATTATTGAACCAGCATCTGATAGTATTTCAAAAATGAAATCATTGGGATATAAAAATAAATTTATTAATGATATTTTACAAAATTATAATACGGATATAAAATATGATCTAATTATAATATCTCACACATTGGAACACATAGAAGATAGAATTACCGTATTAAATAAAGCAGAAACATTATTATCTCCAAATGGATATTTATATGTTGTTGTTCCAAATGGTACATCTATATCTAGATTAATAGCACATAAATTAAAAATACTTCCATACCCATGTTGTGTAACACAAGGTGAAAAAGAACATGGTCATTATATTACTTATGATTTATTTAGTTTAGAACGTGACGCAAGAAAAACTAAACTTGAAATTATTGATAAAGGAGGAATTGTCCTAAAAATTTTTGGCAATGCCCAATATGATAAAGCATTAAAAAATAATATTGTTGACGATAATTTTTTAGAAGCATGTTATAAATTAGGTAATGAAAGACCTATGGATTGTTCTAGTATTTTCTTTATAGGACAAAAAAAATAATATTATATGAATGAAAAAAATATTCATGTTATATATAAATGAATTTAGATAAAGATGGTATTTTAATAATAAAAAATGTATTTAACAATTTCAATTATTTAGATAATATCAATTCAAAATTATATGAATTTTTAGAAAAGAAAAATAATATATATAATAGAAATGATAATTGTTTGCATCATATACATGTTTATGATAAACATATTTTAGATGAAATTCTTATTACTATTTATAATTTGGATGAAGTAAAAAAATATTTTAAAAGTAATTTCATTTTACATACATGTGGAGGAGTCATTAATAAACCATCAAAAAAAAGTTACACTCATAATTGGCATATCGATTCTAACGAAAAAATTAATAATAATACTATGATTAATGTATTGGTCCCATTATGTAATTTCACTTTAGAAAATGGATGTACTAAAATATTTCCAAAAAATTCTGATGTTAGTAAAAATATTTTATTAAATAAAGGCGATATATTATTTTTCGATTCATCATTAACACATTGTACAGGAAATAATACAAGTAACCATCATAGAAATTGTTTAACAATAACTTTAGTAAAAATATATATAAAACCACAATTTAGTTATTCATTATTATTCAATAAAGAAGAAATGGAAGAATTAGATGATGATCTAAAAATGTTATATGATTTTAAAAGTCAAATACCAAATAATTTAAAGGATTTTTATGGAAAAAAGTTTATAACGAAATAAATATTATATGCACAGATGTTCATTTATTATATTTGCAATATATTTCATATTTTCAATATTATACCTTTGGTCAATAGGAATACATAATATATGATTTGTAATATAATGATTACATTCTTTATCTTTATCAAAATTTAATGGCCAATATATTGGACAATAAATCTTATTTTTTATTAAAATATTTTTAATTTTATCCCTTTCTTCTTTATTATTAAATAATATTGGAAAACAAAAATACGTATTAGCAAATTTATCTAGAGTTTTAATTTTTAATTTGTTCTGTAAATATTTAAAATTTTTAATTCTTATATATTTATCATCTTGATCATAATAATATTTATAAAATAAATTGTTTAAATAATCAAAATCACTATAATTTATTTTATCTATATTTTCTTCACAAAATAATAAAATTGGTCTCCATATCCATTTTATATTAAAATAATTTTTTAAAAACATTCCAATTAATTTTAAGATTATTAGAAATATATATATAAAATTAATTGATTTTTTTTTATTAATATTCAATATATTATTAGTATCTATTACAATCGCACCGAATGGTGTTGGTAAACTTTTTCTGTAACTACATATTGATATGTCTCCATAAAATTTTTCAGAATAAATATTATGAGTGAAATCTTCAATGACTAATATGTTATTTTTTTTACACAATTTTGAAATAAATTCTATATTTTTATCAATATATCCAAAATAGTTTATTATAAATATTAATTTATAATTATTATTTGTAATTATACTAGTTAAATATTCAGTGTCAATATCAAAATTATTATTTATTTTATAATAATCAAAATTATCAAAACAATTATATATAGAATCACATAAATAATTGGGTATTAAACACTTTTCATTATTTTTATTAATTTTTTTTAATATTTTTTTTATAGCAATTCTCCCAGTAGCATAGAATAAATTATTAGAATCAAATTTTATATTTAAATTATAATCTGAACCGATTTCCATTATAAATAATGTTGATATTATTTATAATAATATCAACATTATTTATAATGATATATTTAAGACCCTTAAAATCTTACGATATTGAAAATTTATTTAAAATAAAAAGTAACCCTTTGAATTTCAATAAAAAATTTACAAATTTTGATACAAAAACAGTTACGAGAGAATCCATAAAAGCATGGTTTTATAATTTTATTAATGAAATAGATACTGTAAGATTAGGAATATGTTTATCAAATAATAATATTTTAATAGGATGTATCACTCTAGGAAAAGTAGACTATAAAAATTCTCTATGTGAATTACACATTAATATTGACAATTTATATCAAAATAAAGGATATGGTAAGCAATCCTTACTACTATTATTAGAATATATTAAAAATATTTTAAAAATAAAAAAAGTATACTTAAATGTCCATAAAGAACATATCAATGCTATTCATTTATATAAAAAAATTGGTTTTAATTTAATTAAAGAACTAAATAACAATTTCAATACAATGGAAATAAATTTATTTAACCGTTTTAACATATAAAATGTCATAATTTTATTCTCCAATTTTTATTTTTTTTTTCTGTGTAGAATGTTGTGTGTTAGTTCAACTATATATAACAAAACCAATATAATAAATAGGGCATTTTATATGTTAAAAGGGTTAACGTAATTATTTATTTCTTACAGTAAAATTAAGCCTTTTCCCATTTATTACTTTAACTTCTAAATTTTTTCTTTATAATGATGTATTACTAAAATATATTAAAAAAATTATATATTATTTAATATAAATGAATAAAATATCTAAACTGTCCAAACTTTGTAGTTCGTTGACAATAGGAAAAAATAATATGATAGGTGATAATGTTAAAATAATGGAAAATGTTATTATTGGTAATAATAATAAAATCTATGATAACACAATTATTTATCCAAATACTACAATAGGTAATAATAATATTTTTTTAAACAATAATAAAATAGGAGAGTTAGGGGTTCAATCACATATTAATTACGAAAATTTCGAATTTAAATACAACGGGTTAGAAATAGGTGATCATAATTTTTTTCATGTAAATAATATAATTTTTAATGGGTATGAAAACAAAACAATTATAGGGAATAACAACAAATTTTTATCAGAAGTAACTGTACATCATGATACAATTATAAAAAATAATGTGATTTTATATCCACGTGCTATAACTGCTGGATTTTCTAAATTATTAAATAATTCAGTAATGGGTATGAATTCTTCAATACAACAACGACAGGTTTTGGGACAATACTCGATGATTGGAATGAATAATATTGCATCACATAATGTTTTTCCATTCTTCATATATTTTAATAATAAATATATTAGATATAATACACACGCAATCCCAGCAGATTTTGAAATAAATAAAATAAATTTAAAAGAAATTATTGATTATATCAAAAAAAATTCATTCAATGAACATGTAAATAAAAAAATTAACAGATTACCTGAAAATATAAGAAATATTATTTTAGAGTTCTACATTAATTTAAATTCTGGTAAAAAAATTTAAATATTATCTATATATTTAATATAGTAACTTATTATCTGTTATATACCAATAAAATTATTGCTCGATTATTTGTTTAATTTCTTCGATCATTTTTTGTTCGTTTAAATTATTTTTTGCATGGACGTGTCCTTCTTTGCGTATTTTATTAAACAATTCTATATTATCAAATATATAATTTATTTGAGGATTTAAATCTTTACTAAAATCCATTAAATAACAATTTTTCATATTTACTAATCCTATTTCACCAATATATTTTTCTTCTTTTAATGGCATTACAAGCAATGATCCTGAACCTAGTATTTCAAATGTTTTTAATAAAATAGCATGTGTATTTATCTTATTTGGATAAACACTCGTTGAAAAACACGCAAAATATGAATGTAATCGTTTATTATAAATAAATTCTTTTGAAATAATATCATTCCCACCAAACTTATATTTATGAACAATTAATGTTTTATTGGTTATTGATTGTCTATCAAGTATACTTCTTTCTGGATAACAGGATCCTCTACTTCCCGAAATTAATAATTTATTTTTAGGATTATGATTAAATTCTAAAATACTTTCATTATAACAACACCAAGTATTTTTAAATATAAGATTATTTTCCCATTTCTTAATTTAGTATAATTATTCATATTTAAAAATTGCGTAAAATTATCGTTAATAGTATGTGTTATATTATCAATTTTGGTTACCATCCAGTCAAAAGGATATGATACGTGTTTTAAATTATTTTTTTTTAATATCATAGAAGTTAAACAATAATTTCCCAAACTCACAAAAATTTTTGAATTATTTTTATCATTTTTATCATCATTATCATAAAACATTTTGTAATATATAATATATATATATATATATATATATATAAATGAGTAAAATACATTTTAAAAAAAATACAGATATTAGGGGCAAGTTAATTGCAATTGATTCTGAATTTGATTTACCATTTGATATAAAAAGAATATTTTACATAAAAGATTTAGATAATAATGAAAGAGGATTTCATGCACATAAAAAATGTTTGCAAGTATTAGTAGCCATTCAGGGTAGTTTTACACTAAAATTGGATAATGGTTTTGACAAAAAGGAATTTATATTAAATAAATATAACGAGGGTATATTAATACCATTATTTAATTATTTAACTATGTCCAACTTTTCAGATGATTGTATTATAATGGTTATTTGTTCTTATAAATATGATGAAACTGAATATATAAGAGATTACGATGAATTTTTAGAATTAGTTAGAACTAATGGTATACAAAATACTAAAAATATAGCAAACTTTTCTTTAAAAAAACAGACAGAAACTATAAAGGACATTATTATGAATAAAATGGAAGATATTATTGATAGGAATGCCTTTGTGATGGGCAAAGATGTTTTAGAATTTGAAAATAAATTTAAAGATTATAATAAAATACAAAATTGTATAGCAATAAGCAATGGTTGCTCAGCACTAAAAGTGAGTATTAAATCATTACAGTTAAATAATCCTAAAATATTAGTTCAAGCAAACACTTATGTTGCAGTACCATTAGTTTGTGAAGAATTAAATATACCATATGAAGTAATAGATATCAATGAAAATTTATTATTAGATTTGGATAAATTGGAAAAATATTTTGAAAATAATATGGATAATGAAATTAATTATATTGTAATTATCGTACATTTATATGGAAATTCTGTAGATATGCATAAATTGATGAAAATGAAAAAGAAGTTTAATTTTAAGTTGATAGAAGATGCTGCACAGGCGCATGGATCTGAATATGACAATAAAAAACTAGGCACTTTTGGAGATTTAGGTTGTTTTTCATTTTATCCAAGTAAAAATTTGGGCGCATTCGGAGAAGGTGGTGCTATTATTACCAATAATAATGATTATGCAAAATTTTGTAAGTATTATAGAAATTATGGGTCAATTAAAAAATATGAATGGGAAATTATTGGATCAAATGAAAGAATGCATAATTTGCAAGGAGGGATTTTATCCATAAAATTAGATTTTTTAGATAAATGGAATAAAAATAGATTAAAACTTGCTAATGTTTATATTGATAATATTAAGAATGTCAAAATAAAAATTTTAACTCCTATAGATAAATGTGTTTCTAATTATCATCTTTTTATAATTTTAACCAAAGAAAGAGACTCTTTAAAAGATTTTTTGGAAAGAAATAATATTTCTTGTGCCATTCATTATCCCAAACCTTTTTACGAAAGCAATGCGTATGAACATATTAATCCATCAAATATACCAATAATGGATGAATTTAAGAATGACTTGTTGTCTCTCCCAATGTATCCGGAATTAACAGTTGAAGATGTAATGAGTGTTTGTGAAAAAATAAATGAGTTTTAATTTTGAATTATAGTAACTAAAACCTTCACTACATAACTAAAACTTTCGTTAACTAAAACTTTCGTCACAATATAGTAATATTATTTTTCATTCTTTCTAACGTTTTCCTTACCGAAACCCTTATATGATTGATTTCGGGAAACATCGAAATAAGTTTAGTTGTATCTAAACAATCATTCGAACGACCTCCTGCTAATATTTTATCTTGATCTTCTTTTGAGAAGTTTTTCCAGGTAAATTCAGGATCAATAATTTCTTTATACATATCCAGAATTTCATTATGTGTAACAACGCCGGGGTTGGTGAGATTAACAGTCCCTGTTATATTTTTCTTGGCCATTTCAATAACACATGGTAATAAATCATCCAAAACGGTCATTGAATTAGGTATAGAGCAGATATATTCGTATGTAATAATTTTAGTAATAAAGTTTCTAGGTTCTAATTTATCAATAAGAGGCATTCTAATTCGTAAATTTAAACAATTATCTTCTAGTAGATGCATTAGTTCATCTGTATATCCTTTTACAGTTGAATACGAAGATTCAAAAAAGTTAGGTAAATCTTTTTCACAGAACCCTGTATTTTCATCTCCAAATGGGTGTTTTTCATCATATTTAAATATACATCCAGTTCCTAAGTAAGTAAAGTGTATGTTGTGTTTTTTACAAAGCAAACCTAAAACAATAGGAGAAAAAAGATTGTCTCGAACATTTTCTTTGATTTTACCTTTTTGTTCTAAATAATCTATTGTTGTATATTTGGTTCCGTCTTCTGTAGTTCCATGAGTTCGGCCTATAAAACTCATAACATGTGTAGGTTTTTCTAAAAGCAATTCTTCTTCAACTGCCTTTTTATTTTCAGCACGAGATTTAGCACAAACAAAATGAATGTTTTGTTTGTGTAAAAGTTTAATAACCATCGATCCAATCCATCCTTTATGTCCAAAAATTAAAAATTTCATATTTTTAATTTTATTCATATAATATATATGGATGAAAAAATAAACTTATTAGTTACGGGAGGGTGTGGATTTATAGGATCTAATTTTATTAATTATATTTTTAAGAAAAATAAATACAATATTATTAATTTTGATGCCATGTACTACTGCGCAAATGAAAGCAATGTGAATACAGAAATTAGAGAATCGGAAAATTATACACTTATAAAAGGTAACTTGTGTTCAGAAGATTTAGTAACTCATGTTTTAGAAACACATAATATTGATGAAGTCATTCATTTTGCTGCACAAAGCCATGTTCAAAATTCATTTGAAAATTCCTTGCAATTTACCAAAGATAATATATTAGGAACACATGTGCTTCTTGAATGTTGTAGGAAGTATGGAAAAGTAAAAAAAATTATTCACGTGTCAACCGATGAAGTATACGGTGAGTCTATGAATAATGTGAATGAAAATCATAAAACGGAGCACAGTATTTTATGCCCAACAAATCCATATGCGGCAACAAAGGCGGGTGCAGAATTGATAGCACAATCATATAATCATTCATTTAACATGCCTATTATTATTACTCGAGGAAACAATGTGTATGGTCCTAACCAATATCCCGAGAAATTAGTACCAAAATTTATTAAACTGTTAAACGAAGGAAAGAAAGTAACTATTCAAGGTCAAGGAACTTCTGTTAGAGCGTTTTTACATGCCTATGATACAGCAACGGCATTTGAATGTATATTAAATAAAGGCATTGTAGGGGAGATTTATAATATTGGATGCAATGAAAAAATGGAGTACTCTGTTAAAGAAGTTGCAAAAATATTAATTAAAATGATCAAAAAAACAGAGAATTACGACGAATGGATCGAGTATGTTGAAGACAGACCTTTTAACGATCAGCGATACTATATTAGCAATCAAAAATTAAGAGATTTAGGTTGGGAAATAAAAATAGATTTTATGGATGGTTTAAAAAATTTAGTAAATGAAGAATAATATCACACATTAATATATATATGTGTGGTATTATTGCAGGAATTTCCCCCAAGTTGTAGAGATATTACTTTTAGGTTTAAAACAGTTACAGAATCGTGGATATGATTCTGCTGGAATTACAACGGTTGTAGATAATAAATTTCAAACAACTAAATATGCGTCTGGAGAGAATTCTGCTCTAGAGAAATTAGATAAAGAAAAAGAGAAACACATTACAGCATCTATAGGTATTGCTCATACCAGGTGGGCTACTCATGGGCCTAAAACAGACACGAATAGTCATCCCCATTTAAGTCAATTAGGTAATTTTGTTCTAGTACATAATGGTATTATTGAGAATTATTTGGAATTAAAAGAGGAGTTAAAAAAAAATAATATAATTTGTGTTTCAGAGACGGACACTGAAGTTATTGTAAATACTATTGAGTTAAATTATTTACTTGAAAAAAACGTTGAAAAAGCCATAGAAAAAACATTATTGCAATTAGAAGGAACATGGGGATTGGCTATTTTATCTCAGTATGAGCCCAATGTTATGTATTGTACTAGAAAAGGAAGTCCACTTTTAGTGAGTGTAAATGGTAATATTGGGTTAGTAGCGTCTGAACAAACTGCTTTTTGCAATAAAACTAATAATTACATAGTGTTGGAAAATCATGATATTTGCAAGTTAGAGTTAAACAAAGAGAAAGTTATCATGACTACTCGAAATACCTATGATAAAATAGACGTTAAAAATAGTAATTTATCGTTGACCCCGTTCCCATTTAAACATTGGACAGAAAAAGAGATTTATGAGCAAGTAGACTCGTCATTAAGAGCCATTAGTTTAGGAGGTAGATTACTTTCAAACGATAAAGTAAAATTAGGCGGTTTATCTGAACAAAAAGAACAACTATTACAAGTAGAAAATTTAATTTTATTAGGATGCGGGACATCTTATTTTGCAGGAATGTGTGGTAAGAAATATTTTAAAGATTTATGTATATTCAACTCAATACAAGTTATTGATGGCGCAGAGTTTGAATTAAATGATATACCAAAAAAAGGTAAAACAGCATTGGTTTTACTTTCACAATCTGGAGAGACAAAAGATCTTCATCGTTGTTTAGAAATGTGCAAAGACACCGATGTAACAACGATAGGTGTTGTAAATGTAGTGGATTCTTTAATATCACGAGAGGTTGATTGTGGTTGTTATTTAAATGCGGGTAGGGAAGTAGGTGTTGCTTCTACAAAATCATTTACATCACAAGTTATTATTTTATCGATGATGGCTATTTGGTTTGCTCAAACACATGATATAAATTTACAAAAACGAAAAAAACATATCAAAGATTTAAGAAAACTTTATTTAAATATTGAAAAAACCTTATCAAAAAATGATATTGATAAATTACTTACAATATTTGACAAACAAAATAATTGTTTTATTTTAGGAAAAGATAAAGGTGAAGCCATTGCGCAAGAGGCAGCACTCAAAATTAAGGAAATTTCATATATTCACGCTGAAGGATATAGTTCTAGTAGTTTAAAACATGGTCCATTTGCATTGTTAGAAAAAGATTTTCCAGTTATTTTAGTTGCGCCTGAAAACAAGTATTTTGCTAAAAATATGAATGCATATGAAGAAATTAAAAGCCGATATGCAAAAATTATTTTGGTAACAAATAAAGACGGGTTGAAGTTACCTAATACTATTTTGGTAGAAAAAAATGAATCTTATGGAGATCTTTTATGTGTTATTCCTTTACAGTTATTGGCATTTAAACTTTCTATTTACAAAGGATGTAATGCGGATATGCCTAGAAATTTGGCAAAAGTAGTTACAGTTGAGTAAATAAAAATTTTTTTTTTTGTGAAAAATAATTTGTAATGTAAAATTAAAAACTATGAAAGTTTTAGATTGTACATTAAGAGATGGAGGATATATAAATAATTGGAATTTTAGTAAAAAATTTATACATAATTACCTTGATGTAATGGAAGATAACGGTGTTGATTATGTTGAAATAGGTTTTATTAATAAAAAAAAAATATATAAAAAAAAAATATGTGGTGCTGTAAGACATTTAGATAATAATTTAATAGAAAAAATGAGAGTAAAAAAAGGTTATGTAAGAAATATAAATATTTCAGTTATGGGCGATTACACAGATTTAGACGATGAACTATTAAAAACAAAATTAAATGTTGATTTAGTAAGAATTGCTTTTCATAAAAAACATTATAAAGAAGCCTTAAAAAAAATTAAAAGTATCAAACAGATGGGTTATATTGTTTCTGCCAATCCAATGGGAATTACTAATTACAGCGAAGAAGAATTAATAGATATGTTACAATTAGTAAAAAAATTTAATTTAAATTACGTTTATATAGCAGATTCTTATGGATCTTTAGATCAAAAGAAGTTAGATTCTTATTTAAAAATATATAAATTATATATTGATACAAATCTCACAAAAATTGGTTTACATTTACATAATAACATGAACAATGCTTTTTCTAATTTTGAATATGTGTATAATAATATCCAAAATGTAGAAATTTCAGATTCAACATTATTTGGTATGGGAAGAGGTGCTGGTAATTTACAAACAGAATTGGTATTACTTAAATTAAAAGGATTTAGTGAAGAATTTAAAAATCTTTTGTTCTTTATAAATAAAGAAATTAAAACTATTTTTAAATTAGGAACATTACGATGGGGTTATGAAATTGATTATTTGATAAGTGGATTTTTAAAGATCCACCCTAATTATGTAGATAGTATGAGGTTATCAGGTTTGCCTACTGAAGATATAATTAATCGATTAATTTATCTTTCGAAATTAGATCCCAATAAAAAAAGTTATTTTGATGTTTATAATTTATAATTATTTAAATAGAAAAAAAATAATTATAAAAAGATATATATATATATATATATATAAAATGGCACAATGTTGTATATGCATTCCTGCAAGGTTACATTCAACTAGGCTAGACAAAAAATTATTATTAAGGTTTGATAATAAAACTTGTATTGAAAAAACAATTGAGCAATGTTTGAAAACTTCTATAAAAGATATATATTTACTTACAGATTCACAAGAAATAATAAATATTGTAAAAAAATATGATATAAATACAATTTTTACTGAAAAAAAATGTTCTAATGGGACAGATAGAATATGTAAATATTTAAATAAAATAGACAAAAAGTTCCAATATATCGTAAATGTACAAGCAGATGAACCATTCGTAAGTCCGAAAAATATTGATTTCGCTTTAGAAAAACATATAAAAATTATGGAAAATTCAGAAAATAAAGATATAGATAGGATATTTTATACAACTTTACACGAAGAAAATAATTCTAAAGAATATCTTAAGTCTACTGCAAGTTTAAAATTAGTAACAGATAAATATGATAATGTTATTACATATTCAAGAAATATAATACCTTGGAATAAAAAAGCAATAGTTAATTCTTCTATAAAATATAAAACATTTACAGGTATATATGTTTACAATATGAGACATTTAGAAAATTATGAAAATTTGGATAAATCTTTATTACAGGAAGAAGAGGATTGTGAACAACTTCGAATTATTGAAAATAACTTTAAAATTAAAAGTTATCCAACGCTTGTTTACAATGAAATATCTCTTAATGAAAAACAAGACTATGATTTTCTTCTAGAAAAATATTATAATAAAAAAAAAAATACTATTAAATTTGCAGTGTTTGATTTAGATGGAGTTTTTACAGATGGTAAAATTTATGTTTTAGAAGATTCAATTATGAAATGTTATAATGGTAAAGATAGTTATGGGCTAAAATTATTAAAAAACAATGGTATAAAAACAGGATTAATTACTTCACACGATACCACTGTTGTTGATAATATGTCACATATAATAAATAGAATGGATTATATAAGCAAAGGAAGTTATACAAAAATAGAAATATTAGGTCAATGGATTAAAGAATTAGATATAAATTATGAAGAAGTTGCGTATATTGGTGATGATCTAAATGATATAATAATAATGTCTAATGTTGGGTTTTGTGCTTGTCCACAAAATGCTATTCAAGAAATAAAAAATATATCTAATTATATTTGTAAAAATAAATCAGGTGATGGTGCTGTAAGAGAATTTTGTGAATTATTGATTTCGAAGTATATATAATTTTTACTTAAAGTAATTAAAAAAAATCAACTTACTATGACAACACTTAATACTTATAATAAAATATTAATTAAGTAAAAAATTTAATAGTAAATTATTTCTTTTTATTATTTTTTACAATATTATATTCATTTATATTAAATTTTATAAACTTTAATATAAATGAATAAAATAATTGATCATATTTATGTTATTAATATGAAAAAAGATACAGAAAGATTAAATCATTTAAAAAAACAAGTAAATGATTTATTTACATATGAAATTTGGGAAGGCGTGGATGTAAAAAATCCTAAATATGCATTTATATATAACAAGTGGTTATTACAAACATTTAATGTGGGGTATTGTACATTTAATTGGAAATATTATGTTAATCGATATAAAGATCTTAGAGATGCTGGAATATTAACAAAAGATAAAGCGTGGAGGCATTGGAATAATTATGGGAAGAAAGAACTAAGATCTTGCAATCCTGATAATGAAATCGTTAATAAAGGACAATTAGGATGTCTAATGTCTCATTTAGAAATATTAAAAGATGCAAAAAAGAAAAATTATGAAAATATTTTAATCTTAGAGGATGATATTATTGTTTCTAAATATTATAATAATATTCATTTATTAAAAATAAAAGAGTTTTTAAAAGATTATGATTTTATTTATTTAGGAGCAGGTCAACATAATTGGGAGAATATTGCTATTAATAAAGATAGATATATTGCTAATAATACAACGGGAACATTTGCGTATATTGTCCAAAAAAATATGTATGACATACTTATTAAAGAATTATCTAAATTAAAAAAACCAATAGATCAATATTACATAGATTTACAAAATACTAACCAATTTTTGGTAGTCTACCCTAATTTGTTTTATTGTAACCTTGAACATAGTAATATTGGTGAATCGCGTAGTAATAAAGTTTGGTATAAAAAGTTTAAATGGAATTAATTTTTTATGTAAATTAGTTATTATATTTATATATAAATGAAAATACTAATTTGTTTTGGAACCAGACCCGAATATATAAAAGTTAAATCTTTGATTGATAATATACCAAATATAAAAACTTGTTTTACAGGTCAACACAAAGATTTGTTAAAAAATATTGATGTTGATTTTTTGTTATCAATGGAAAAAGAATTATCAGAAAATAGATTAAATAATATTTTTGCTAATATTTTTAGTTATGTTAATATTTTTAAGGATATAGATTATGTATTAGTTCAAGGAGACACAAGCACCGCTTGCGCTATTGCACTATCAGCATTTAATAATGGAAAAAAAATTATTCATTTAGAAGCAGGGTTAAGAAGTGGTAATTTAAAAGACCCTTATCCAGAAGAAATGAATAGACAAGTTATAGGAAGATTAGCAGATATTCATTTATGTCCTACTGAATTTAATAAACAAAATTTAATAAAAGAAAATGTATCTGGAAAAATACATGTAGTAGGTAATACTGGATTAGATAATATATCAAAAAAAGGGTGTAAGTATAATAATCAAGTTTTAATTACTATGCATAGGAGAGATAATCACCATAATATGGATAAATGGTTTCAAGAAATAGAAAAATTAGCCAACAAATATTCAGATTTAGAATTTATGATACCATTGCATCCAAATCCAAAAGTTCAAAAACACAAACATATATTTCAAAAAGTTAAAGTTGTTGTTCCCATGTGTCATCATGAGTTAATAGAATTTGTAAAGAAATGTAAGTTTGTTATTAGTGATAGTGGTGGATTACAAGAAGAATGTAGTTATTTAAATAAAAAAATTATAGTTTGTAGGAAAACAACTGAAAGACCAGAAAGTATTGGAATACACAGTTTTATGTGTGGTGAGCCTGAATTATTAGAAAATTTGGTAAAAAAAATTAACAGTAATTATAAGGTAACTGGTGAATGTCCTTATGGAAATGGTGAAAGTTGGAAGAAAATTATAACCGATTTAAATAATAATTCGATTGAATTAAGAAAAGATATAAAAAATGAAATTGAAATGAAAAATATGAAAAATGAATTAATTGAATACGCATCGTCACTCAATTCAAAAACATTTCAAAATAAAGTAAAAGATATTGATTATGAAAATAAGAGTAATTTTTAAAAAACAATATTATATGTACTATTCCTAAATTATTTATACAAACATTTCCATAGTGAAAAACTCTATCAAAATATTTTACGTTATAATAATTATTTATTATATAAATATTTACCACCTGCCTGATCTATTTTACTCATATTTTCCATTAATCTTTCATTTTGTATGACAGAATCATCTATTTTAATCCAGTATTCTTCGTTTATATCTTTTAGAGGAAATGCATAAAAATCATTTTGCATTATACCGAATAGTTGATGTATAGCATTTCCAAAACACAAGGAAGATATATTTAATTTTTTATAAACATAATTACAAATAGGCATAGCATAACAACCACAAGAAGCAATTACCATATCAACATCATTTTCATTGCAATAATCTTTTATTTTCAGACAAGTTTTGTTAAATGTATCCTTCCAAGAATTATCAACAGGATTTCCAAATATTGTTATTGGAGTTTTTAGTGCTACTATTTCCGAATTGATAATAATGTTAGATTCTTTTTTAAACAGTTTTTGAATATTTCCACTTTTAACTTGATAATTAATTTGATCTGCAAAAGGAGATATAAGTAATATTTTTTTATTATTAATCAAATTATAAATATCCTTTTCAATATATATAGTGTAATTTGGAACAATTTGTTCATTTAATTTGAACATTATATTTAAACAACCATCACATCTAAATAATCCATCGCAATTGTTATATGCGTCCAAGTAATTTTGTATAAAGTATTCTAAAATAGAAATGTCATTTTCTTTTTCTGTTATATAAAACCCAGCATTTGTAGAAACTCGTAATAAATCATGAATTATTTTCATTTCATTATCGTCCGATCCATATGATGAATTTTTATTTTTTAAATCAAAAATATCATTAGACTTGTGGTCGCACAGTACATTTTTATATTTACTATATTCGAGTAGTAATCTATTTTTATTATATTTGTATTGGTAAATAATATCCAATTCTACAATGCCAACTCTACATAACATAAATGTTTTGTTATTATCTATTTTTTTTTTTAAAAAATTATCCACATTCGGTACAGGTACAATTCCACCCCAATCAATTCTAACAACATCGTTAAAATTTAATGTTGTATTATTTTTAATATACGTTTCATCATAATCTAAAGTCACATTTTTGTCACTAAAATATACAATTTGTAAATTACTCCATTTTTTTTTTAATTCTTTAAACACTTCTAAAAAAATATTTTCTTTAAAAAAATTGTATTGACCATTAGAGTGTTTTATTTCTAAATTATTTTTTTTTAATATTTGCTCTAAAACTTTAGATCTATCAATTAAATAACTAAAATAGTATCCATTAATATCTTCAATACCATCATTTATTTCTATATACTCGTGATGATTAGTAATGTTTTGATTGCTTACAAACTGTTGATTATAATATTTATCGTACATATTTAGACCTTTAATTTTTTTCATTTTTATATATATATATATATAAAAATGAAAAAAATAGCAATTATTTATCAAGGGGCAGTTACGTTATTAGAAATTAATTATGTAAATCATAAAAAACATATATTTGACTATTTAAGGAATGAAAATATTGATTTCGATGTTTTTTGCTCACTTGCAAACGAATGTGTTTACAAATATACTTCAGTGGATAAGATTAATACATTTGTTAATATTGTTAATAAAAAACTAAATAAAAACGATGAAATTAAGATGGAAGAAATCGGTGTCGGTGGTTATAAATGTCACACATCATATATACCAGATACAACTATATTAAGTTTATTAGAAAAAATGTTTATAAAAGATAAATTAAAATTTATAGAATTTAAGGATAATTATAATAATTGCACTGTTGCAATTGAACATACAGTAATAGGTGATGGACATACTAGTGTATGCATACCAAATACTACTTTCTATAAAAGGATTCAAAATATTGACAATTTTATTTCAACAAATAAAATGGATAAAGATTATACATATTATATTTATTTAAGATGTGATTATTTCTTTTATAGTAATTTTACATTAAAAAATTATTTAATACCTAATACTGTAACATCTGCTAGTATGCAACGTGGAAAAAACACAATAAGGTCTGATTTTATATGGATTTCAGAAAAAAAATATACAGAATATATTAATTCAGATAGTGTTAAAATAATGAATTTAATAGAACCTGATAATATATATCAAATTGGTGGTCCCAAAATTCATGTTCGCGATCAACATCGTTTATATAAATATATAGAGTCTTTAGATAAAAATGTTATTTTAGTTGATTATCCACAAGAAAAAGGAATAAGAGTAGGAGTATGGGAATATGATAGATTACCAGAAGAATATAAGAAACTGTATTTTGAATAATTTATATGATTTTTATTAGATCAGTAAAAATCATATAAATACTATAAATTTTAAGAATATGCTATTTGCACATTAACATTTTTGACGAATTTAAACAAATTAATAAATAGTATTTTACTGACCATATTTTAATTGTAAACAAATTAAATGTTAGTATATACTATAAATGTTGAAGACTGATAATGATGATGTTGAAAAAAATAGAGTAGGTATATTAACAATGATATATAACGAAAAAAATATTATAGAATGGATGAAACATCATTATAGTTGTGGATTTGATTTTATATTAATATACGATGATTACTCTGAACCATCTGTTAAATCAATAATAAATGAGTATGGAAAATTTAATAAAAATAAATATTTAGTACTTGAAAAATTGGAACCTAAATTTTTTATAGGTAATTTTGTAATAACAACCTTTTATGAACATCTAAAAATACCAATTAAAGAAAATATGGATTATTGCTTAAGAATAGATCTAGATGAATATTTATATTTATCAGATTTTAAAAATATACATGAAGTTATCGATTATTATTCACCATTTGATCAATTAAATATATATTGGAAATTATTTAGTGGTAATTTTTTAAAAACAAATAAAACAAAGAGTTGTATTGAGGTATTTACTAAATCTGAGAATGATGTAAGGCCTTGTCCAAAATCATTAGCAAAAGTCAGTTATATTAACGGTCTTAATAATCCTCATGTTTTTACTCCCTATCCAGGAAAGACCTTTATAAATAAGGACACCTTTAATAATATATACATACCGGGACCGAACGGCATGCCGCCCTCGAGTTTGAATGATAAACTTTACAAACATGATTTAAAAAAAAAAACTATATATATAGCACATTACAGAGTCCGAGATATTGAAGAATATTTAAACAGAAGATATATATCTATATCAAATTTAATTAAAAAGTCACACGCACCTTTACGTTGGTTGAAACTGTTTGGATATCATGGTAAAGATATAATGAAAAATGGCTGGATGTTTTCTGATCCAAATATTAATGATGCAATAGAATATATATTTAATCAACAAAATAAAGAAGGATATGATAGCCCTAATTTAATTATTAGTCAATTTAATGATAATAGTAATGAAAAAGTATTTAGTAAAGAATCATTAGATGATATAAGCAAACTTTGGTGGCACTTACAAATAGGTTTAAACCATGAAAATTTTGATTTATTTAATTATAATAATATTAGAAAATTAAAAGAAAATTAGATATTCTCAAAATAATTAATTTTATTGACATTTGTTTATAAAATTAATTAACACTTAATATATGTAATATTCACAATAAAAATATAACATTTTTATTTGTTATCAACTATAAAGTTAAATATTATATTGAATATTAATTCAATATCTTTTGTGTTTAAATCTACGTTACATGGAACACACACAATTCTAGAAAAAAAATCATTAGATATAATACTATCATCTAATGGATGGTAATATTTTCTTGCTGTTATATTGTTCTCATCTAATATTTTTAATAAATTAGTATTATCAGTATTTAATAAAATTGTTATACATGAAATACAACAATTATCAGAATAATAATTAGGAAATAATTTAAAATCTGTTACATTATTTTCTATAATCAACTTTTTAAAATGATCATATAATATTTGATGTTTTTTGATTATAAACTCGAAATTATTTTCTAAATATTGCAATATATAAACAGCAGATATTTCAGACATTTTATTATTATTACCTTCTTTTGTGAAATAATTGTCATCTAATCCAATTCCAAAATTGTTCAAACATCTAATAGTTTTTTCATAGACTTTATCAACAATAATAGCACCACCTTCGCCAAATCCAAAAGGCTTTGTGTGGTGAAAACTTATTGTACAACCTTTTCCATAATTTAAACAATTCTTACCTTTATAAAAAGTATAAGAGGTCGCTGCATTGTCAAATATCAAAAATTTTTCATTTTTTGACCATTTTTCATATTTATCTATGTTAACTACATTGCCAAAAATATTTGTTACAATAATACCATTTGTAGTTTCATCTAGTTTATCTAAATCCAATCCACCTTCTTCATCTATATCTACAATTTTTACATTTGATAATGTACCTTGTGCAGATGGAGGAAAAGTAAATGATTGTGTTGCCCAATTTATTTTTTTATTTTCATATATTTCTATAGCGGATGATAATACGTGCAAAGCAACAGATCCATTAGTAACAACTATTACAGATTTATTATCATCTATTTTAAATTTATTTTTTATATATTGTTCTAACCTTTTAACATTTATACCACCATTCGTAAACTGATTTGTTCTAACTGAATCTTTTAAATATTTTGTTACTAATTTTTGATCTATCCTTTTGTTTGATAACCAATTGTAAGTATTATGTCTAATAATAAGACAATAAAAGTGAAAATACAAATCTTTTGAAAATGTAATATTTAAATGTTGATAAACTCTTTTCTCACACATTTCGTGATCCCATCCACCAATAATTATAGGATATTTTTTATTAATTTCTTTAATAGTTTCCAAATTATTTTTATTGAAGATTGTATCTAATACTTTGAATTTTACAAGTCGGGAGTGACCACATGGTATATTATTCCAATGAGATGTTTGTATTATATCACCATCTTTTGTATTTTTGATTTGTTGTATTAATGTTTCAAAATTAAATACATCTAAGGTCTTGTTATAATTTTCAGTTAACATAGTTCCATCTCTAAACCCTTGCTCGTGTTTAAAAACATTTTTATGTTTAGTGTTCCAAGAATCAAACCATGCGACATCAGTTCTTATTAAAAAATAATAGTCATATTTTTTTATACTTGAAAATACTTTATAAATCATTTTTTCTACATAATAATTAGTAAAATAAGGATATTTCGTTATATCTTTAATAAGTCGTTTAGTAAATTTTATATTTGGATTTAATGAAAGTATTTCATTTGTCGTGTAATATTTATCTCTTTTTGGCAATGAATTGTACAACTCAATATTCATATAATTTACCTCTAATGACAAGTCAGGTTCTTTTTCATTGTCTAAATTTATAAAATTTAATTTATCTAATTCATCATTATTTGTAAAAAATAAATTTTTATACCTAATATTACTATCCATAAAGTTTTTAATTGCTTTTTTTTGTTCAGAACAATCTTCATTAATAATTATATATATATCTAAATTAAGTAATGTATCAAATAAGCGCTTAATGGAAAATATACAATTAGGTAATGTTCTAAAATTACCTGTTAAAATAACACAAGTATTTTCTAAGTTTGGCATATATATATATATATATATATATATATATATATATAAATATTTGTAACAATGTTTC
>Ga0206126_10001790_pt1 | contig 24959 bp, 18 predicted proteins | sample Helgoland_Spring_5_FD_148621 | JGI IMG/M metagenome (GOLD analysis project Ga0206126, IMG submission 148621) | Pelagic subsurface seawater microbial communities from Kabeltonne, Helgoland, North Sea - Helgoland_Spring_Bloom_20160412_1 | ecosystem: Environmental > Aquatic > Marine > Epipelagic ...
GATAACCATATCTAAATCACCGGATTTGATACCACGAGCAGCCATACCAACCGCATCCATACCTGAGGCACACAAGCGGTTTACGGTAATGCCGGGGACATCAATTGGCAGACCTGCAAGCAATGTGGCCATGCGTGCGACGTTACGGTTGTCTTCGCCGGCTTGGTTTGCACAGCCTAAGATGACGTCATCAATGCTGGACCAATCCACTTGCGGGTTGCGTGCAATGAGTGCCGCAATGGGTGTAGCCGCTAAATCATCTGTGCGTACGGAAGAAAGCGAACCTCCATAACGACCGATCGGTGTGCGCTGCGCGTCACAAATAAAAGCGTCCATAAATGTCTCCTGCTTGTTCTGAGCTTAGGCGGAGGAACGGGTCAATGCAATTTAAATGTTACGAATTGTATATCAGTAGTAAAAAAATGTAACATGATAAACTCAGGTAAATCGATAAAAGTGCTAAAGCAGACTTTTTTGGTAAATTTTGTGCCCAGAAGAGGACGTCGAATTTTCTATATTTTAATTTTATTGCAAATACTTACTTTAGTTTTAAAATATAAAAGTGGTCCCGAAAGGTGTTTTGACATCAGATCGTAATGCTAATGTTGCTGAACCCATTTGTTCAGCGTCGAAAGCCTAACCCCAAAATCCGAGGAAAGTTTAGGCCGCGTTAGGCCAATAGTCGTCGGTATGTCCATCTCATCACGCCGAAACTCGTCTGTCTATCTCTTTGTCATTCTCTATCTCCTCCACTGCAAAAATTGCTCGAAAAAGATCAGAAGTAAACTGCGACAAGACCAGAACATCACAGTCGCATCGACGCCCCAACGTCAGTCTCGCCAAGGCCTTACCAATCTAGTGTGACTGTTAACATGAAAAAGCATTGAAGCTTTAGTTCTGCGGTTACTGAGGCTTGCGCGATATGAGCTTTGAGAGGCCAAGCCAAAGAGTTCCAGGGACGATGTATATAAACACATCACTAACCGGCTGATGCTGAGTGCAAAACCGAGACCAACCGGCCATACTGCCGGCACGCATGCGGTATTTGACAGTGCGCGCGAACATTTTTTGGCGAAACATGAGATGGCCCTTTAGAAAGTCTTGGTGCTTCAGAAGAATGTACTCAAACTCGAGAAACCTGGCCCGCGCGCCAGCGGTTTTGGTGATGCTGGATTGATCAGACGCGCTACGCACTGGGTCGTGGATTAAGATAACACCGGGTGTCTGATCGCAGTAACAGCGGTGTCCAGACGCAGCGAGGCGCACTGAAAATCCCGTATCTTCGTTGACTTCGATGCCTTCATCAAGCCCGCCAACGGCGTCGAAGGCCGTCCGTGTAATCCAGCAACCCTTTCTCAGGCCTGCTTGGCGATATTTGAGTGGTGTTTCATTCCCCAGCACTCCCGCAGGCGATTTTGATGGGACTTCCGTCCAGGACCCGTCAAGTTCCAAATGGTAAGACGCGGAAAAGTCAAAGGTGCAGTCATCCGGCGAAGACTGGATGAGATTAATTACTCGGAGACAGTAATCTTCAACCAATAAATCGTCATCATCTGAGAACATCAGAAGCGACGCTTGAGTTTGAAGCACCTCGACATTACTGGCAGCAGATGACCGTGAGGCCCAGGGTTCACATACAAGGTCATGCGGTGATCGGTGACCCCCCTCAAAGCCAGCATTGCGGGTGGATCACTGGCATCGTCAACAACAATTACTTCCCCATCCTCAGGCATGACGGCCAATACTGAGGCAATGGTACGGCGAATTCCCTCAGGCCTGTCTTAGATCTTGGGGGCTTCCCAGGGGTTGGCTGGCAGCTCTCCCTCACCGACACACCAGTCGAGGAACTGGGACATCTGCTTGAGGATGCGAGCTAGGGTCTGGGGTGATCGTACGGGTTTTCTGGAAGTCGCTGAGGGCATACTCAGTGTTTGACATTAGGTGAAGTATATCAACACTATGATATCAGAGTGGATTTATACTTTTAATACTCATAGGACGACCGTGACATATACTTTGAGGAGTGCGTTATGCGATCATTAATAGAGTATACTCGTCTAAATGAGTTTGTGATTATAGTATTGGCCTATATTGTGGGATACCTCGTTGTTGATTTTATTGTAGCACCTGTTCAATACCTCTATTTGAGCAGAGATTTCACGGTTGGTAGTCTACTGTTTATCCCGCACGGCATACGGGTCCTTGCTGTATGGCTTTGTGGATCACGCGCTATATTGCCCCTAATAATTTCAGAGTTAACATGTACAGTGCTGTTATGGCAGCCTGACGTTGCCATTAGTACTTCATTAGGATCATCAATGGTTGGCGGTTTGTGCGTTTACTTGACGTTTGAAGTGTTCCGTCTTGCAGGTATTGAAATGCGCCCTGATGGGAAAGACTCTGCACTGACCAACTGGAGATCACTCATTCTATTGGCCAGCATTGCATCGGTCTTTAACTCTGTTGGAAAGCAAATCTTCTTTGGCAGCCTTGTGCCACTAGCTGATGAGATTTTAATCTTGGGCATTTTTTGGATTGGAGATACTGTAGGGACGTTTGCGTGTTTACTTTTGCTTATAGGTATAAGAAGAAGATTTCAGTTTTGATTAGATCGTATGATAAAGATGTCTTTGATGTCGTTTTTGGAGCATCACAATCTAAGCTTTGTGCGTATCCACAAAGGCGTTCAATCGTATAATCCTATGGGGCGAGTTCATGAGTAAGTTTAATACGTTTACACAACTCAAAGAGTTGATGTTCGCAATGGAACAAGACCTAGGCATCAGTGAATTGTCCGAACCTGAGAAGTGCGTATTCTCCTGCATCGTACAAGCTACGGAAGCTGGTGGTTCAATCACTACAAAAGCTATTGAACAACATCTGCTGACTTCGAATTTATCGCGACCAACTCTGTTTAGGGCTATTAAGCAGCTCCTTGCCAAAGACATCATCACCCAACCTAGTCACGGTAAGTACGTAGCCAACGCTTAACGTCCGCCAAACCTTTTAACTTATCTGGTGGCTTATGCGGGTTTCCAAGCTGGGTGCATCTCTCCCTCTTAATCTGGAGGGTGCCATGCCTATAGTAGATCCTGTAAAGGCCCTCAAAGCGCACCTAAGAGGCAAACCGAAGGTATATCACTCACAATTTAGTGGCGCATGAGTGAAGCTCCCAGAGACTCTGTTAAGCTGCGTTCAAGCACTGATAGTAATTCGCCTTCGACATACCCAATTGCTCCCTACATCGAACCTGGATCACCCTGAGAGAACGGGTACTGCGAAAGCTTCAATGGGCGAATGAGGGATGAATTGCTGAACGGCGAAGTCTTCTATTCCCTGCGTGAAGCCCAAATCATCATTGAAAGATGGAGCAACCAGTACAACGCCAAACGACCACACAGTGCATTGGGTTACCGCCCACCCTCGCCAGAGGCCATCGTGTTCATGGACCAAAGGCCAATCATGCACTAGCTTTAAAATTGGACCACTCAAGTGGGGCTGCTCAAGTGTTCAAGAGCATTTGCTCCAAGATGCGATAAGGCCATTCTTGGGGAGAGGAAAAAGATCAAAAAACGAATTGTCCACCAACGCCTATTACAACATCAAAAACGAGCAGCATCACTAATCATAAAAACAAGTCAGATTCTCTAACGCCAAAGATGCAGTTGGGAACTTTTTCATATGACGACGGGCAATTCTTATTAGACTATTTATATCAATCGCGAAATGTCTGGGTCAGACCTTTAGTAAGGTACTTCATCGAATTTTTTGGTGTTCTAATTTGCGTCTCGAAATCCACATGAATTAATCCAAAACGCTTTTCATAACCCAACGCCCATTCGTAGTTATCCATTAGCGACCAGACGTAATATCCAGCCAAAGGAGCACCTGCAGCAATGGCACGTTTCGCGGCGTCAAAGTGTAAATTCAAAAAGGATATTCGTGCAGTGTCGTTAACTTCACCGTTCAACACTACATCTGCATTCGACATGCCATTTTCAGTGACATAGATTGGGATACCTTTGGTGTATTCTTTGTGCATTCTCATGACAAATTCGAACAAACCATCGGGATAAATTTCCCAGCCCATCTGTGTTTTATCAAGTGGTCCTTCGACCGTAGCAAGGTTTGGCCATGCGCCCTCAGAAGCGCGAATGTTCGAACGAGTGTAATAGTTAATGCCACACCAATCGACAGGCGTGCCTATGACATCAAAGTCATTTTGCCAGCCTTTTGGTAGGTGTTGTTCCAGTCCCTCCAAAACTAGGGCAGGGTATTGCTTATGAAATATCCCGCCCATAAAGAACCGATTGTAGATTGCGTCATATCGGGCTGCCGCTGCAACGTTTTCAGGTGCATCATCGATAGGGTTTGAAAACTCGAAATTACAGACCGCACCTAAGTTTGTTAAGCCCATATCGCGCATTCTATTGATTGCAGTTCCATGTGCACAAAGGATGTGGTGCATGGCACGCGCCGTCGCTCTTATGTCACGCAGCCCTGGCGCATGTGCACCTATAAAATGTGATAACCAACCCACGCACCAAGGCTCATTAATCGTGGCGACTGAGAACATGCGGTCGCCAATGCGACTCATCACGACCTCTGTGTAATCACCGAACCATTTCGCGATGTCAGGATTGCGCCAACCGCCCAGATCATCCAAGGCAGAAGGGAGTTCCCAATGGTATAACGTAGCGGCTGGTTTTAAACCACGTGCAAGCATCGCGTCTGTCAGGCGATCATAATAATCTAGGCCGGCTTGATTCACGGTTCCGACACCATCAGGAATCACACGTGCCCAACTGGTTGAAAACCGGTAAGTGTCAAAACCTGCAGCTGCAATTAGATCTAAGTCGGCTTCATAGTTGTGGAAGTGATCGCAAGCCAGTTGCCCGTGTTCTTCTCGCACAACATTTCCGGGTGTCGCCGCAAATGTATCCCAGTGGGTTGAACCAGCGCCACCAAATTTATGTCCTTCAATCTGATATGCCGAAGTCGCGACACCGAAAAGAAAATTCTCAGGAAACTGGTCTCTAAGCATCAGAACAAGTGCGCCTTTGTTGTATCAAAGCCAAACTTTACTTTCTGTCCAACTTCCAAGTTAGGTCCCCCTGGCGAGGCCAATCGGAAAAGAGTTCCATCTGCAGCATTTAGTTCGATGATCGTTTCCGTTCCAAGACGCTCAATAATTGTCACGGTACCCTCAATTGTTCCTTTTGGATCGATGTAAAGGTGTTGTGGACGAATTCCGATACGAGCGCTGTCCCCTTTGGTCTTATTTGTTGATACTAACCTGATGCCTTTCGTTTCAAAATCAGCACCCCTGAAACCTGCAGTCGATTTATCGTCTGCGACATCCGTCAATGTTCCTTCAAAGAAGTTCATTTTAGGGGAGCCCAAGAAACCAGCAACGAATTCGTTCGCAGGCATATTGAACAGGTCCATTGGTGTACCCACCTGCATGACTTCACCATCTTTTAGAACCACAATCTTATCGGCGAGTGTCATTGCTTCGACTTGGTCGTGTGTCACATAGATTGTAGTTGCGCCTAGCTGGTTGTGCAGGCGCGCAATTTCGACTCGTGTGTCATGGCGCAGGGCTGCGTCTAGATTGGAGAGGGGTTCATCAAATAAGAAAACATCCGGATTGCGCACGATGGCGCGGCCAATTGCAACACGTTGACGTTGGCCGCCAGAAAGTGCTGCTGGACGCCTATCTAACAACTCTTCCATCTGAAGGATCTTAGCTGCGGCTTCGACACGTTCCTTGATTTCCTTTTTAGAAAATCCCTGAAGGTCCAAGGAGAACGCCATGTTGTGATAGACGGTCATGTGTGGATAAAGCGCGTAGGATTGGAAGACCATCGCGATACCACGTTTGGATGGTGGCAGGTCGCTTACGGCTTTGTCAGCGATGACGATGTCACCTTCGCTGAGCGTGTCTAAGCCTGCTATGAGGCGCAATAAAGTAGATTTACCACAACCCGACGGGCCGACAAAAACGACGAATTCGCCTTTGTTGATTTCTAATTCAACGTTACGGATAACTTCTGTTTTTCCAAAGGATTTGCAAACCCCACGTAGTTCGACTTGAGCCATTTAGATCTCCATAAACGATGCATTTAAGTCATTAAAATCAAAGCAACATCGCAGTGTTTGATTGTCTGATATACGGTTGAATACGATTTGTTCAGGACCGCTTTCAACCAATTCAATTGTATTGGCATCCATCATGGCGGGTTGGTCTTTGCGCCATTTTAGGAATGCTCGCAGTTCATTGTAAACTGACCCAGGTTTGGCGGCTTGATCCAAACCGGCTCTTTCCAAATGGTGTTTGGAAAGAGGTAGCCATGTTTCATTTGAATCTGAAAAACCGCCCGAAGGTGCGTTTCCCTGCCAAACCATAGGCGTACGGCAAGTGTCTCGCCCCAAGAACACGGGAGAAAATTCGATGCCCCATGGGTCCCGCATCCGATCGAGCGGAATGTCTTGTACATCACTCAAGGCAAGTTCTTCGCCTTGATAAATACAAGTTGAGCCAATCAAACTGGTCTCTAGCTTAAGGAGCATTAGTTGAAGGGCTTCTTGGTTATCTTCACTTAAACCGAGTGGTGCCAACTGGCGGGTTGCTGAACGAGGAACATCATGGTTAGAAAACGCAAACGTGAGTTTTCCAGTACCGTTAAATGCCTCTACGGCAGACGAAATTGCTTGCTTAAGTCCAGCTACATCCAAGCCTGCCCACTCTAATAAATTGAAGTTGTAGGTCGCATGTAAACGCCCTTGGGCGGTGAAATTTTGGCTGGCCAAAACCGGGTCATCGCCGTGCAGCTCGCCCATCAAGAAACGATCGCCATCATAGCTGTCGGCGACTTTGCGGAAGCTCTCGATGAACTTCTGGATCTCTGGTTGGTTTAGCTGGCCAGTATCATGCAATTGGCGAAAGAATGGTTGTTGCTGTTGTGGCAAATCACCAACAACAAAATACGGTTTTGGTTTGTTGTTTTTATACGGCGCAACATTGCCGTTCACTGTGTGCACGGCATCCATACGAAATCCGTCAACGCCACGGTCAAACCAGAACCTGGCGATATCTGCGAAGGCTTCGATTACATCAGGGTTTGCGTGATTTAGGTTCGGCTGGCTGGCCAAGAAATTGTGCAAATAGTATTGTTGTCTGCGAGGTTCCCATGACCACGCAGTCCCACCAAAGAACGACAACCAGTTTGTCGGAACAGAACCATCAGGCATCGGATCAACCCAGTGAAACCAATCCGCTTTAGGGTTCGTTCTAGATTGACGACTTTCTTCGAACCATGTGTGCTGATCGGAGCAATGTGCAGGAACGATGTCGATCATCAGTTTTAGCTCTAAACCATGGGCTTTCTCAATCAGTTCGTCAAAGTCGGCGAGTGTTCCATAATCAGTGTTGACGTCGCAGTAATCCGAAACATCATACCCAAAGTCTTTTTGGGGTGATTTAAAGAATGGGCTGATCCAGATTGCATCCACACCCAAGGCCGCAATATATTCGAGCCGTGAAGTGATCCCTTTCAAATCGCCAATTCCGTCGGAATTGGAATCTTGAAATGAGCGGGGATAGATCTGATAGATTACAGCGGTTTCCCACCATTTCAAATTGCTCATTTTTAGCCCCCTTTAACCGAACCAGCCAAAAGGCCGCGGATAAAGTAACGTTGCATCGACAAGAAAACGATAACTGGAACGATCATCGAAATAACCGCAGAGGCGTTTAGCAAATGTAGCTGATCTTTAAACGTTCCAAGTTGCTTTTGTAGACGGATTGGGAATACGAGGTCATCCGCATTGTTTGGGCCGATATACAAAGCAACAATCAAATCATTCCAAACCCACAGGAATTGGAAAATACTGAAGGACGCAAGGGCGGGGACCGAAAGCGGGATAATGATCTTTGTGAAAATTTGCAGATGGCTCGCGCCGTCTATCCGCGCGCTTTGCAGAAGCTCTTTTGGCAGACCAACAATGTAGTTGCGTAAAAGATAAATGGCCAACGGCAGGCCAAAGGCAGTGTGTGTTATCCACAGGCTTGCGAAAGATTTTGACGCAACCTGACATGAGTCGGTCAGTTCGCAGTCAGTGAGCCATTGGTTCAATGATGTTGCCCAAGAAGCGATACCGCTGAAGCCTTGCAGGATAGGTAGGAACGCGAGTTGCGTCGGAACCACCATCAAAGACACTACGATCACGAACAACCAGTCGCGTCCAGGAAACTGCATCCATGCAAAAGCATAAGCTGCAAAGGCTGCAATTGTAATCGGAATGATCGTCGCAGGAATTGTGACAATGAATGACGAAATTAGCGCGTTCGGTACGTTTTTGTTATCAAAGAGAACTTCAATGTATGCATCTGTGCCAAAAACCGGATCTTGATCAATAAAGACGTCCAAGTTCTTTGGTTTTGGTTTGCTCGGTTTCTCAAAGGTCCAAGTAAAGTCACCGTTCGTTTGGAATACAAAGTCACCGCCTCGTACATCCATAACTTCGCCTGCGGGAACAAGCTTGCGAATAAGTTTTGTCTTCTCTGCGTTTTCCGGGTCTGGAATACGTGTTTTGATTAAGATGGACTGAACATCACCGGACACGGGAAAACCGGAGTCTTCGTTGTTTAACCGTTCAATGATATTTCCTGTCATTTTTAGGATTTCAGTGTCATCGCGCCTGTCGTGGGTGCTGAAACGATGCCCAAGTTCAGTTGGCGTAAACGAAGTCCAAAAACCAGATGTTTTTGCTTCGGTCTCAGACCTTAAAGACGTTGAAACAAGCGCTACAAATGGAACAACCCAAATGAAAACGATTAACGCTAAAACAGAATGACTTAATGTACGTGTTATCATCATCTGTATTCCTTAATGTCCAAGTTCTTTTTGCTCGCGACGGATGCGCCAGCCATTGAAAATCATGTTTGGAACAACGGTCAGCATTAGCATGACGGCGATTGCGGCAAACAAATTGTCAACATTGTCCCCACCGATCGACCAGTTGTTCCGTGCGTTTTCCATCATTGTTGCCAGCAACAATTTGTCGTCATCGTTTGCAGAAAGCGCATAGGGTATATCGAAAACCTTTAGTACTAGGATCACCAAAGTCGTCCAAACTACCAATACTGTTGAATAAATTTGAGGTAGTTTGATGCGGAAGAACATCTGGAAAGGATTTGCTCCATCAATTGTTGCGGCCTCAATCGTATCCTCAGGTACACCGCGCAAAGCAGCGGAAAAGATCACCATCGCGAAACCTGTTTGAACCCAAACCAAGATCCACATGAGGAAGAAGTTCCCCCAGAACTTCAGGCTGTAAAGAGGTTCGTTATATTCCGCAGTGTGACCTAACAATGCTTTCATTAGGCCGATTTGGTAAGAGGGGGTAACGCCGTTGATTGTTTGCAGTGGCTCGATGCCACCGCCCGCGAAAATATTACGCCAAATCACAGCCGCACCAACGAAAGAGATGGCCAATGGAATGAAGATGAAGGTTTTCGCGATAACGCCCCAGCGGACAGAGTCAGCAAGGACTGCGATTAATAGTCCAAAGCTGATACATACAGTTGGCACTAAAATCAGCCACAAAAGGCTGTTACGCATGGCTAGACGGAACTGTAGGTAGCCGAGAGCATCGCGGTCCCAAAGAAAGGCATAGTTGCGCAGTGATGGGGTGCCATCTGATTCCTGAAAGGACAGGCCGAGTGTCGAAAGCGCTGGGACCAAAAGAAATAGCAAAAGCAAAACAAGGGTGGGGCCCACGAAAATCCAAGGCTGAATTGCTTCAATGATACGAGACTGACGTCCGACCGCGTCGCGTTCGCGGTGTCGTGCCAAACTCATGTTTAGCCAGTTCGTAATGCCGAAATACATGAATGAAATGCCAACCGCGATGATAACTGAACGGATGGCAAAACCTATTTTAGAAAAGCGCTCTATGGTGTTCAATTCTGGGAACGACCACTGGAAGGCGCCGTGCATCCACAGTCCGAAATTTGCCATCGCATTATCTAATGGCCCCGTCACAATGAAGGCAACTATTGCAGTGATTGGAAGCAAGAACACAATTGTCAGAAAAATTGCGAGACTGTTACCTGCGATTGCAAGTTTTAAAGAGCGCATATCGATGTCCAGAAGTTAAGAAGCGTGGCAACTAGGTCGCTAAAAGCAATGCAGAGCGCAAAAATACTGCGCTCTGCATCAATGGTTTACTTACTTGATCGCATCCCAAGCAGCCTGGATATTGTCACCAGTTGTTTGAGCGTCTTGACCGTTCGCAAATGCAGTCATTTCTGACCAGAACGCACCAGCACCAATCGCGCCAGGCATCAGGTCAGATGCGTCAAAGCGGAAGGTTGTTGCTGTTGAAAGGATCTCACCTTGCTTACGCAATGCTGGAGTCGCGTATGCGTCCAAGTTTGCACCTTTGTGCGCAGTCAAAAACGTACCTTGACCCATCCAAGCTTCGTGAGCAGATGCTTCTGTCATAAATTCAAAGAATGCACGTGTTGCAGGAGAGTCTTTTGTCATTGTCCACAGTGTACCAGCACCCAAAACAGGGTTGCCTAGGTTTGCTGATTCATATGGTGGGAAGTAGAAGAAGTCTGCTTCGCCATTCGCAACTTCTTCGCCCTTTTTCGGGAAGAACGCTGGAATGAACGACGCTTGACGATGCATCAAGCAGCTAACTGGTGATGAGAACAGGCCTTTTGGCGCATCGCCAAAGAATGTTGTCGCAACAGAAGAAGCACCACCAGCTACATAGTCGTCATTACGTGAGAACTGACCATATACTTCCATGGCGTTGATAACTTCTGGGCTATTGAATGCCAGCTCATTAGAAACCCACTTGTCATAGTTATCTGGTGATGTCGTGCGCAACATTAGGTCTTCCATCCAGTCAGTCGCTGTCCAACCAGTAGCGTTGCCGGATTCAACACCGATACACCAAGGTGTATTGCCGTCTGCAACCATTTGGTCTGACAGTTCGATTAGGCCTTCCATAGTCGTTGGAATTTCATAACCGTTGTCTTCGAACTGCTCAGGTGAGTACCAAACCAGTGACTTAAGGTCCATTTTATATGCAAAGCCGTAAAAGTCTTTTTTCCCATCTGCGTTTGCGTACGTGCCCAAATCAACCCAAGATGAACCTGCACCGTAGTTTTCAGTCATCCATGAAGCCAAGTCATCTCCGAGTGGGACCAGGTGACCTTCTTTTGCCATATCACCAGCAAGACCTGGCTGTGGGAAGATCGAGATGTTTGGTGCGTTGTTCGAACGCAAGTCTGCAACGATCAAAGCAGCAAAGTCACGAGAGCCGGAATACTTGACTGTCGCGCCAGTGGCTTTTTCAAAGCAGCTCACTGTGTTAAGCAACATTTTCTCGTCTTGGCCTTCCATTGAGCCGGCAATGGTGATGGTTTCACCTTCAAAGTTGCCCATATCGCCTAGTTTAGATGGTGTATCGCAAACGTCTGCCTGTGCTGCGCCTACGAATGTGAATGATGCCGCGACCAATGCGCTTGCACCCAATAGTTTTTTTGTAATTTGCATCTTTAATCCTCCCAGAAATTGCATCAGCAGGCTCCAAAAAGTAGTCTAAAAAAATATTTTTAGATTCTTTTGGCGACCTGCTGGCTAAACTTTGCACTGTGATCTTAAAGAGAGCAAGTGGAGTAGTTGTTATACCTGCATGTTAAAATCAGCTGACCTGCATGACGTTGCGACAGTTTTGTAAGAATTTAAAATTTTGAAATTTTAATTAATAAAGGCACCTTTATTTTTACCTAATTTTTTAAAATGCAAAATTAAAAGAAGTTAACAAGAAGCGACTAACCATCGACAGTCTTTTTGAGACACCGTCAGCTTTATCAAAATACACTCCCCTGAATGGGTTGGGCAATTCGAGAGCTAACTCATTAGAGGTGAAATTGAATATTGCGGATGCCCTATTAAAAATTAGCGCCACGCTCTACCCAGCCAAGCCTCTCTCGATTAGGGCATTGCGAAAAGTTAGAGCATCGCTCCGAGAGTACTCTTGGAGGCTCCTGCTTCCGGCTACATCGCTTAAATACCTACAAGCTCTCTCTGCGGCAGCTTTAAAAGTCTTCCCTTTTCCAGCGTTTTTTTGTTTCAGATAGATTTTGAGTGCAGCCTCGATTGAAATGCTTTCAGTTCTATCGGCTACTGTTTTTGAAAGATCATTATTATTTGAAAAGTATCGATTTTCCAAAATATCAGCATTAGCCAAGCGTAACTGAGCCCAGTACGAATCTAGCTGCGAAGCTAGTAAAGTAGATCAAGATTTTGCCACACCGTTTCGTCGAGTTCGAAGAAATTGTACAATGCGGTGATAGTTGTATTGGTGCATGAGATCACTAAGGACACTTTGAGACAAGTAGTAATAGCCATTTCGGCTAAACGTGTGAGGAATTTTTGTGGTCAGCATTTTGGTTAACACCTAAGCAACAGCCTGAGGTTATCAGGCGGATTTTTCAATGTTATCTCACGTTTACCGCGAGGATACTTGAGGGGTCTATAGGTATTTTGGTGCCCAGGAGAGGACGTCAAAATTTTCATATTCCCATTTAGTTACAGTTACTTATTTTAATTAAAAAATATTAAAGCGGTCCCGAAAGCGGTCCTTGTATTGCTGATCTGGGCATCTCTATTCACGCATCAATTTTAAACGGCATAGTGCCGGTGCTCTCGCATAGCGGCGTCAATTATTGAGAGCATAGATTTAGGTTGTGAACGCAATCCGCTGCGGGTTCTCGTTAGTCTGACAGCACCCATGATTTTCGTTTCTCATCAGTGAGTTAAAATTTTATTGTGAGAGCAAGGGGAATGGTTTTGATCCTAAGTGTTTTACGGTGAGTGCCTTGATTTCAATATGCTATTTATTTTGGGCTTACTTTGAGCCATAATAACACCAACCGCTAGAATACAGGCACCAATGGCTTGTAGCCAGTTCCAACCATATCCAAATAATAACATAATCATCATTACGTAAAAGGGTGCTGCATTAAGATGAAAAGAGGCTACGCCGATCCCAACCTGACCAACCCCACGGATCCACATCCATTGAGAGATCCCCAATGCACACCAAGCATAAATTAAAATTAAAATAAAATCATTGTTGGTTGGTGTTGGAATTGTTGCACCTGGTATTTTGAAAGTGAGGGCACCAAAGAACACAAAAACGCAGAATCCTGTCATGCCAATGGTTGTAACGGTGGTCCTTGCAAGTGGTGTCAATTCTGGAAACCCCTTGACCGTTGTTCGCGAACCCCAAGCAAAAAGTGAGGAGGCACACAAACCGATCAAAAAGCCCAACCCAATTTGAAAATCGCCGAATTGGATGCCAGAGGCAGTCAAACCGCCTAGTACAACAAGGGCTACGCCAACCAAAAATTTCAAAGTTAGACGTTTGCCGTCAAAGGCCACCTCGAGCGCAACTGCACATATTGGCATTGTCGCGGCAGCCAGAGCGGCGGTCACTGCGTTCGTCATAGATTGTGAAAGCAGCAGGAGCATTGAACCAATGCCAAAGCCAAAAAAACCAATCCAAAACCCTTTTATCCAAGGCAGTTGAGCCAATGAACTGACGCCCATCTTAAAGGCCATCAGTGCCACTAAAAACAGAAGCCCTAGTAAGTTTCTTACGGTGATAAGGGTAATTACGCCCCACGTTTCTAGAAGGCTATCTGCCGCTGGAAAGCCAAAAGAAAATAACCCTACTGCCACCATACAACTTAGGTTTCCGGAAGCCACAGAGGTCTGTGTTTTCAACTTATTAGGCATCAAAGAGTTAAACACGATTAGAAACCAATCCCTCATTAGATCGGTAGTAAAGTATTTTTGGTAACTAATTACGCGCTAGATACCGACATTAGCGTCGCGTTTGAAAGAAATGATAGCTACATACATCAAAGTATCTGGCAACGCATAGGCACTGGCAACATCGGGCGGCCACGTTGACTCCATCGGTGTCGCAGGCAAGAACGTGAATGCCTTTCCGTCCGTTCGGAGTGATGGCGGCAGACAATGCGTATTCTGCATTTGGGCCGCCGATGCCACAGCCTCGTTGCGACACGGTGCATTCGCCACCAGATAATAGAAGGATTGGCCTGTCGTTGGGTCCTAATTTGGATTGAAGCGAAAGTGCCAATTATGCTTGCTGCTCGCCAAGATGGCGGGCCTCGCCTTCGAGTGCATCGCCGAGATTTCGAACGTCTAACCCTGCGGCCTCCGCCAGCTTTGCAGCGGCGGCAATTGATTGGGAAGGGGCGGCGACGATGCGTGTTTCTGCATCTTTCAGACGCGGATCATCTGGCGACACAATGGGTGATCCCTCGGTGATTGCGCGACGGATATGGGGCGGCAGGGCAATTCCCCGCGTCCCAAGAATGTTGAGAACCGCCTTTGTGGTGTTATCCTCGCCGACCGTGGGGCCGGACGCAATAAGGCATGGGTCGTCTCCGGGCACATCCGATATCAACAGTGTCAGCAACTGGGCTGGATGGCAGGCAGCTGCCAATTGCCCACCCTTCACTTGACTGAGGTGTTTGCGCACGAGGTTCGATTTCATCGATCGGCGCACCAGATGCTAGCAGCGCACGGTTCACGGACATTTTGTCGTCAAGTGTCAGGCCCCCTATACGGATACACTGGGGCCTCCCCATATGCCTCTCAGTATTAGCATTTCGACAGTGTAGTGGGGGTTCTTGTCGGTGGTGACATGCTATGATGCCACCCTCCCTCGGGTATCCTTCCGGGTCCCCTACATGAAGAGGGTTAGATACCTCCCCCATAAGGCTCTAGTGCATTGATGTTGTTCTTATTGATTGTCCACAACAATACAGCTCCAATAGATATCCATTCCAGGACTACACTAAGGTCACATCTGGGGTAATACCTGTTAAGCTGCAAGAAATTCTGTAAATGTAATTGCTGACACACAAAACGACCCCATATGCATTGGGCTATCGCCCCCCCCTGCGCCAGAGGCCATCGTTCCGATGGACTAAAGGCCAATCATGCACTAGCATTTAAATTGTATCACTCAAGTGGGGCTGCTCAGTGGCTTTGTGATTGTTTTATATAGGAAAGATTAGTTTAAATTGGGCAATTACCAATATTCGATCATTATCACGTGCTTCAATAAAGAAAAAACAATTTTGCGTGCCGCCGAATCGGCTTTGGCTCAAGGCCCAAATGTCGAAGTTATTATCGTTGATGATTGCTCGGATGACGAAAGCCAACAAGCGTTAGCAAAATTGAGCAAAGAGACTAGGTTGCGCCAAATTTTGCATGAGACAAATTGTGGAGCACTTGCATCATATTTGACGGGTTTTAGAGCCGCAACTGGAAAATATTTGGTGATGCTAGATGGTGATGATATACTACTTCCAAACATTCTCAACTCAATTACAGATTCTTCTCTACTAGGTCTGGATGTTTGTATGAGAATGGGAATGGCTCCACTTAATTTGGACACCGATTATCGAGAGTTCAAAGTAGAGAGAGTTGCAAAAAAGTTTGCTTTTATTCCAGGCTATTTGTTCGCGGTCACCCAAAACACCGGTGGCACTGCATATATTTTTCCAAAGAGCATATTTGAAAAATCGGATACCGAATGGGAACAAATTTCTATTCAAGATCACATTTTACCGGGAATCCTTTCATTTTATTGTAGGAAATTTGTTAAACTGAAGACGGTTGGGTACCAATTCGAGCCCAATTATTCCAATAACAGCCTTGGCCAACAAACACATAGAAAAAATTGTGAGCGGATATTATCGGATCTTCAGATATTGAAAAGAGCCCAAGATTTGAAGGTGAACTTGGTGGCTCAAAAGTTACTAAAAATAGCAGCCTTCGTTCGCGTTCGAAAATATATTAAAAAGTATAGTATTCAGCTGCCAGACTTATCTTTAAGGCTTTGCTTTGAGAATAATGAAATATTCCATAATGTTTGTCGAAATGTAGCGTTGGCGATTATTTCTCAACGCTGATGTTTTCCTCTCGGAACCTATTGGCATCAGCATGGATGATGTCAGCAAGAGGTGTCCATCCACCTTGCTATTATCCAGTGCAATTACAAGCTCCTTTTTGTTCCAAATCACAGATAAGATAACAAGCTGAAATGCAGGAGATCTAATAGCATCGTGCTGATTCAGAGTTGTAAACGCACAATACGGCGCGCAAAAATACTACACAATGCCAAACAACAAACCATCAATTATGCTGTCAAACAGTTTCTGTTATATGTCATATAAACAGGGAGTTTCGAGGGTGTGTTGGTGCCCAGAAGAGGACTTCTAACCCGTAGGATTATCATGCAATCATAGTGGGTTAATTGCTTACATCTTATCGGAAGCGGTCCTGAAAGTGGTACTTCTTTTATCAGACCCGCCATTTCTATTCACGTATCAACTTCAAACTTAACCGTGCCGCTGTTCTTGCCGAGTGGCACCCTTACCTTTGGTGTCTAAGGCCCTTGAGAATGCTGGTTGCCACAAACGTAATAGCGGCGACACACACAATGGACGGACCCGCGGGCGTATCAAGCACATAAGCCGCGCGCAGGCCGATAATAGCGGATAGTATCCCGATCAAACCGGCGGCGATGGCCATTCCTTCAGGCGTTCTTGATAAGGGGCGTGCGGCGGCTGCGGGTATGATCAACATGGCGGCAATAAGCAGGACCCCGACGACTTTGATCGCGACTGCAACCGTAATGGCCAGCGCAACCGTCAGCACCAGTTGCTCACGTTTCGGCTTAATCCCGCTAGCATAAGCCAGATCCTCATTCAACGTCGAGGTTAACAGGGCCGACCAGCGCCAGCCAATCAGTGCGACAACAAGTGCAGCACCGCCCCAGATGATCGAAAGGTCCAGGCGCGAGACGGCCAGAATATCGCCAAAAAGATAGCCCATCAGGTCGATCCGCACGCCCGAGATGAAGGACACCGCGACCAGCCCGAAGGCAAGTGCTGAATGGGCAAGAACCCCGAGCAATGTATCCATCGCGTAGCCCCGGCCAGTCAACACGTTGACGACCAGCGCCATCAGTAAGGCCACAGTCATGGTGCCCACAAAAATTGACATCGAAAACGCTAGCGACAGAGCAACACCGAGGATCGCAGCATGGGCCGTGGCATCTCCGAAATAAGCCATGCGTCGCCAGACCACAAAACACCCCAAAGGTGCGGCGGCAAAGGCCACGCCAATTCCAGCGAGGGCAGCACGCACCATAAAATCGTCAAGCATTATTCAGCCGCCTCTGTGTGGTCGTGATTGTGATCACCATGGTCGTGGCTGTGATCGTGTTTATGCCGATAAAGGGCCAATGCGCCACCAGTCCCGGTTCCGAACAATGCCCTGTATTCTGGCGCAGATGCCACCACCGCCGGTGTCCCTTCACAGCAGACATGGCCGTTAAGGCAAATAACCCGGTCAGATGCGCTCATCACGACGTGTAATTCATGACTGATCATAAGAATGGCGCAGCCCGTGTTTTGCCTTACAGTTTCGATCTGCTGGTAAAAGGATGCTGATCCGCGTTGGTCAAGCCCTTGGGTGGCTTCGTCCAAGAGGAGCAGATCAGGGTTTCCAATTATTGCGCGGGCAAGAAGAACCCGCTGGAACTGACCACCTGAAAGCTGTGAAAGTTGCGCTTTGGCCAAGTCGGGCACACCTGCTTGCGTTAGCGCATGACTAATGTCCGCAGCCGCGACGTTGCTTGGCAGCTTCAGGAATCGGGAAACCGTAATTGGCAGTGTTTCATCAATATGCAAATTTTGTGGCACATATCCGATTTTCACACCGCTCTCATGTACAACGCGACCCTTAAGCGGTTTCACTGCGCCAATAATCGCTCGCAGCAGGCTGGTTTTACCTGACCCGTTTGGTCCAACAATTGTGACGATTTCTCCTGGTTCGACGTGCAATGACACGCCCGACAGGGCCGTACTTGCGCCATAGCGCACAGTAAGGTCTTCAACCTGAATAAGGCTCATGCGTCAGCCTTATCAACACAGGCATGGCAGACACCTTCAGCTTCAACGACAGTCCGTTCTATCCGGAAGCCTGTGGCGCGTGCAGCGTCGCCCAATGCCCAACTTCCAGAAGAGGATTGGGCCTCGGCTACGGTATCGCACAAGCGGCAGATCATAAATGCTGGTGTGTGGGAATGGCTGGGATGTACGCAGGCAATGAACGCATTCAGCCGTTCGATCTTGTGGGCCAAACCATTTGTGACAAGAAAATCTAACGCACGATACGCAACGGGAGGCTGCGATCCAAAGCCGTCTTCGCGCAGCCCGTCCAGAATCGTATAAGCGCCAAGAGCGCGATGGTTTTGCAACAACAACTCAAGCACCTTGCGCCGCACAGGCGTAAAGCGAAGACCCTCGGCCGCACAACGGGTTTCGGCTGTGGCAAGCCCATCGCTTACGCAAGTGCTATGATTGTGTTGTGCAAAGCCCAATAGGCCTGCTGCGAAGTTTATCTTGCTCGACTCACTTGTCATGTTATTACATTTCGTATAATTGATATGTAATGTTATATAATCACACGGAGTCCCCGATGTCCAGAAAGCTTCTTGCCCTATCCTTAACTACCACTTTGATGGGGGGAACCGCATTTGCCGATGCACCACGTGTGGCTGTGGATATTGCCCCAGTTCATTCTTTAGTTACTCGGGTCATGGAGGGTGTTGGCACACCCGATTTGATTATTCAGGCCGGTGCAAGCCCGCATGAATACAGCCTTCGCCCGTCTGAGGCCGCCGCGTTACAGGACGCCAATCTTGTATTTTGGATTGGGTCTGGTTTGACGCCATGGCTGACAGATACAATTGAAACACTGGCCCCTAATGCCAATGTGACTGAATTGCTTGAAGCGGACGGCACAATCGAATTGGAGTTCCGTGAGGGTGCGTTGTTCGAGGCCCATGACGATCATGAAGAAGATGAGCATAGAGATGATGACGATCACGCCGACGAGGCGCATGATGACCATGAGGAAGAAGGCCACGACGATGAAAAGGCTGACCACGACGATCATGACGATGAGGAAGCCGGTCATGACGAACATGAACACGGCAACCATGATCCACACGCATGGTTGTCACCGCAAAATGCAATGACTTGGATGAATGTGATTGCGGGTCAGCTTTCTGCTGCCGATCCGGATAACGCAGGTGCCTATTTTGCAAATGCTGCGGTAGGTCGGGCCGAAATCAAAGTCTTGATTGGTGAAGTAACGGCAATGCTTGAGCCAGTCCGTGATGGTCGCTTCATCGTATTCCATGACGCGTATCAGTATTTTGAAACGGACTTTAACTTTCCAGCATCTGGTGCCATTTCTATCAGTGATGCGTCTGATCCAAGTCCAGCACGGATTGCAGAAATCCAAGATAGGATTGCCGAGCAAGGTATCGATTGCGTTCTGGCGGAACCGCAATTTAATCTGGGCCTTGTCGCAACTGTTCTCGAGGAAAGCCACGCGCAGACGGGTATTCTTGATCCGCTTGGTTCTAATCTGAAGCCGGGTTCAGCACTTTACCCTCAACTTATCCGAAACCTGTCAACTGCTCTTGCGGGCTGCATGTAGAAGCCCTGTCGAGTTAAGCCTCACCGGTTATGCACAGGACCAAAAATTAGAACTTAAGTATCCTGTGTCAGATAAATTTGGTGGTTTAATATGCTTAGTGATGTGCCTTGGTGGACCCGCCAAGGCACATCTGCATGTCTTTGTGGATGCGCGCACTGGCTCTCGGTGTGCGACTTCAAGAACAGAAGCTATCTCGTCGGAAATGTCCCAGATAATTCCCTGAAAAAATTTTACTTCAAAGCTTTTCCAGCCAAGAGCCGTGCAAGCGCTCTTGCTTGATGAAACCGTTTTAAGAGGGCAGGGCGACTTTGTAGCTTCCCTTAATTACAAAACACTCCCCATCTCATCATAGATTTTCAAAGTGGTCCCGAAAGCGGTCCTTCTGGAATGGGAGTAGACCAGCTCGATTCACGCAATAATTTCAAGCTAACTTGTGCCGCGGCTCTCACTGAGTGGCTTTAATTATTGAGTGCATAGATTTTGATTGCCCCATTGATTTAATGCCTGCAATTATTATGCTGACAGCACCCTTCACTGTCCTTGCAGAGACTGGTTCGCATTTGTCTGTCATCACCTTTGGAAATGGTTTTATCTGTCTCGGGTATGTCTCAAAGGTGTAAGCTGGACAAAATTTAGCTTGATTGAACTGAAAGCCTTAACATGGTAAATTGTTTCTCTTTGAGACAAAGTTAAACAGCGAGTACCCGGTGATCGAAGTGCGGAAATTATTATTAATCGCTGGCATTATGGCTTGCGCCCTGGGATCGACGGCTTCAGTTTTGGCCAAGGATCGCAGTGTTGAACGGGCGCAGCAGATCCTGACCTTGTCGGGGTTTGAACCAGGGCCTGTTGACGGGCTATGGGGGCGGCGCACAGCATCTGCGCTGACAGAAATTGCGGCTGAGGCTGATTTGCTGGTTGCCCCCTCATCGGAGCGCGAGTTGCGCCCTTCAGTCTTTGCAGCAATGTGGCAGGTCTACCATCAACGGACCGAGGCGGCTGAAGTGGCCCAGCCCCATTTGCAACAAATCGTCGATGTAGCTGATGCCCGGCATCTGCTCGAGCGTGCCGGCATTGGTGCCCACCCAAGCGAGATAATTGAACTGGTTGGCATGACCCGCAGTCAGGCGGTCACCCATGTTTTGACAGGAATTTACGGCCGACGGACAAGTTCGGAATCGCCGGCCTTTTTGTCTTCACCGTCTGTGCCGCACTACTGGATCCGTTGGGATTACGAAGAGGAAGACCGCCAGGCCTTTCGCATCGCCCGAGATCAGGAAATGGGGGAATTGCGTAGCTGGTGGGTACGCGAGATGATAGCCACCCCAAACCCACAGGCAGAACGGCTGATCCTGTTGTGGCACAACCATTTCGTCACCGCCTATTCCGGTGTGCAGGAAGAGGTGCACGCTGTAGCACGCCAACACTGGACCTTCCGCGAATTGGGCCACGGCAGTTTCCGTGATCTGACGCAGGCGATGGTGCGTGATGCGGCGATGTTGAACTATCTGGACAACAACCGCAGCCGCAAGGAACAGCCGAACGAGAACCTGGCGCGCGAGCTGATGGAATTGTTTGTCCTGGGCGAAGGGAATTACACCGAAGCGACGGTCAAGGAAGTGGCCCGCGCCTTGACAGGTTATAGTTATAACGCGATGCGGAATTTTGAATTCGAGTTCAATCCGTGGGACCATGATCGCGGCACCAAGACCGTGCTGGGCCAACGCGGACGTTTTGAGGGTGATGATATTGTCGAAGTTCTCCTGGACCAGCCCGCCGCGGCCGAGTTCGTGTCGCGCCGGTTCTGGAACGTCTACATATCCGATTTCAATGTCGACGAAGCCTATTTGCAGAATATCGCGTCCGCGTTTCGTGACAGTGACTATGAAATCCCGGTGCTGCTTCGGGCGGTGCTGACTTCTCAGGCTTTCTGGGCATTGGAAAACCGCGCGACCATAGTGAAATCTCCGGTAGATCTTTTGGTGGGTGGGATTCGGTCAACCGGGATTCTGCCCGAATGGTGGGCGGCGCTGCCAAACCGGATGGCCAGCCTTGGTCAAAACCTGTTCGAAGCACCCAATGTTGCCGGTTGGCCTGGTGGGCAGGACTGGGTGACCCCCTCGCGGATGCTGCTGCGGGGCGAGATGCTCAGTGATCTGGCAATGGCCGAACCGCTTGAGGCCGAGCAGGACCCGGCAATGGTGATGGCGGAGATGATGGGAGAAATGTCTGGGGACAACCCAATGATGACACTGTCAGACGAATCGGTAGGCCGGTCAGTGTTTATCCGTTACGCTGCCGAAGATTTTAAAGGGCCCCCGAAATTCCGTATCTCTGCCGCAACGACCGATGGCGACAGGAGCCAGATTGCTTGGAGCAGCCAAACCCAGACCGCTGAGGGTGGCATCGACACGGCGCGGTTCGGTCGGGTCGAGAACTCGGACCTGCCGTGGCGCATTGCGAAGGTGGATTTCCCAGAAGATATCGACCCGGTCGAAATGATCGTATATTTCCAGAACGACCATTGCTGCGGCCCCGGTGGTTCTGATGGCGGCGACAGGAATTTTTTCGTCGATTGGGTGGTGCTGGACGGGCGGCTGTATCCCGCCGCGCAGGGCAAACAAATCACCAACTGTAGCAATAACAAGGAAAACCCGGGCCAGATGTATTGCTCGGGCCAGTTGGAAATGACCGAGTTCGTTGAGCTTTTGGGCCCTGAATCTGGGAAGATTGCGGTTAGCCAGCAGGGCCAGGGGCTTCAGGTTGATCGTGTTGCCTTTCAATGGGGCGATTCCTACGATCCGAATTCGGATTGGCAAAGCGTCAATTTCGCCGTGCTGAAACCCCGTCTGGGATCCATCGGAGTTGATGCGATCCGCATCCAGATTATTCGCAACCGCAGTGATCAGGGCATTCGCACACTGCTACAATTCGAAGACCGGTCCTGTTATCCGACCTGCCTCGGCGGGTCGCTGCCCCGCGCCGCGTATACTAACGACGACTCGGGATCGCGCTATATCAACCTGGTGCTGTCCGGCCCCGAATGGAATGACGAACGCGCCCAGTGGAACCAGTTAACCGACGCGCAGCGCGCCTTCGTGTCGGCTATCTGGATGGCCGTGCCGGAGATTATAGAGCAGTCTAAAAAGGGCCGTAACTGGCGCGAACGCATTGCTGATGCGCAGTGGGGCGGCTGGGAGCAAGTGCTGGAGCATATTGTGCGCACCCTGCCGAAATCGCGCTATGCCCGTTATGCTCCTGACGAGGGGTTGCAGATTGTGCTCTCGGCCACCGGTGGCGGCATGATGATGTCGATGATGAGCAGCCTGACCAACACCAGCCCCGACCAGATCGCCGGCGTCTCCCGCGATCAAGCCCAATGGACCCGGTGGGAGGAATTGAACTGGACCGTGGCCCCGGCGCAGATTTTCCTGGCCAGTGCACCCGTCTCGTCGTCTGCCACAGCGTCTGACCTAAACGTTCTGTTCCTTGATCCGATCTACAACCTGAAATGACGCAGCGAGGCCCCTATGAATCGTCGTACTCTTTTGAATGCCCTGGTCGCGGGACTTGCCATCCCGCTGGCGCCGGTCCGCTTGGCACAAGCGGCCCAACGCAGTGGCCGCCGTCTGATTCTGGTTGAACTTTCCGGTGCCAATGACGGGTTGAACACCGTGGTTCCGATCAAGGATGAACGGTATCGCGAGATCCGGCCGAACATCGGTCTGAAAGGGCAAGAGGTGTTCGACATTGGCAACGGATTGGCCCTACACGAGTCGCTGAAGCCTCTGGACGCGGCCTTGCAAGCCGGAGACTTGGCCATCATCCAGGGTCTTGGCTACCCTGGTCAGAACCGCTCGCACTTCAAGTCCATCGCGCTTTGGGAAACTGGCGGCGATGGCAACCGGGCCGGAAAAGCTGGATGGCTGACCGAAGATATCGAAGGCATGGGCAGCGCCAATGAGTTTGACGCCCACGGGATCAGCCTGGATGGCGACATGGGGGTGTTTATATCTTCTTCGGGCGTGTGGTTGTCGATGACCTCGCTCAGCCAGTTTACCAGCCTGAGCGACGCGACTGCGCGGGTTGCGTCAAACTTCAGCGGAATGTCCGCCTTGAATAATCCAGCGCTCTCGATGGTACTGGACCGCGGGCAGGCGCTGAACTCTGCCATAACGCGGATTTCCGACAAGATTGGCGCGATGAACAATCATAACGAGTTTCGTATCAATGCTGGCGAGCTGGGGCGTCAGGCAGCCATGGCGGCGAAGCTGGTGCAGGCGGGCATCGATGCGCCGGTTCTAAAGCTCAAAATCGGTGGGTTCGACACCCATGAAAACCAATATTGGTCGCACAAGAACTTGCTGCGAGACTTAGGCAATGCACTGGCAGGGCTGCGCACCATGCTTATAAGCAGTGGCCATTGGGAGAATACGCTGGTTATGACTTACAGCGAATTCGGACGCCGGGCAGTAGAAAACCAGTCAGAAGGCACTGATCACGGCACCGCTGCTCCGCATTTCTTAATGAGTGGTGCTCTGGAAGGTGGAATTTGGGGCACACACCCTGACCTTGGCGCGCTACAGGAGGGCGACATGCAATTCACGATGGACTACCGGTCAGTTTATCACCTTGTCCTGGCCAATTGGTTCGGGCTGAATCAGAACCGTTTTCAAGATTTCGACAAGTCGGCAATCGACGGGTTGTTGATTTCATAAGTCTCATGCCAAGAATTAGCGCTCCAAATGACCCTGTCAGATTAAACACTGACTATTTTAGTCCCAAGCCCAACTAAGTGGTCCTTTTTATGTGTCATATCTGGGTGGCTCTAAGAAATTTACGTAATCCTTGGGTAAATCTGACCCGCCATTTGAAAAAGAAGTCCATTTTTTTGTCGGGTGCTTTTTAATAGTACTAATTTCCATCAGCCAAGCTCAGTATAGGAATATTATTTTGAATAAGTGAAAGTAACGGTAAATTGATCTTTTAAGCTTCTATAATTTAGCCGCTAAGAGAATATTTTGACTGTCAGGGCGTTCTTTTGGCTGTTAGTTAGGCACGGTAGAAACAGACTGAGGATATCAAAATGAAATTTTTAACCTACGGTGTTTTAGCATGCTTAATGGTTACATCGGCAGCAACAGCAGGTGTCCTAAAGCCGCTTATGAGTCCGGCAGAGCTGGCAAATACATTGGATCAGTATGAGCCAATCATTTTAGATATACGAGGGGACGCTTATGACGAGGGTCACATTGTTGGTGCTATTTCAGCGCCTTATGGTTTGTTTCGAGGGCCAAAAATAAATCCGGGTCAATT
>Ga0206126_10001799_pt1 | contig 24892 bp, 19 predicted proteins | sample Helgoland_Spring_5_FD_148621 | JGI IMG/M metagenome (GOLD analysis project Ga0206126, IMG submission 148621) | Pelagic subsurface seawater microbial communities from Kabeltonne, Helgoland, North Sea - Helgoland_Spring_Bloom_20160412_1 | ecosystem: Environmental > Aquatic > Marine > Epipelagic ...
AATAATTCTTTTGAGTTTATTATCATCCATTGCAGTTATTTTGTTTTTTTACAGCTATACTGTTTTACAGGTGTATAAAGTAAATTTAATTTCTAATTTCCATCCTATGGGTGGCATGGTTATAGCAATCATTCTATTTAAAGAACATCTTTCCAGATATCAAATTCTAGGGGCTATTAGTTCAATTATTGCGTGTGTCTTAATTTATATTATTTAAATTAAATTAGTCACTCAAGAGCTTTTAATACCTCTGCAACATATTTTCTAACAACAGATGATGCCGTGTCTGGTTCCTCTAATTTGGTGCTAACTACGGCAACAAGTTGTTTACCATCTTCTTGATCTAAATCATATACCACGGTCTCTAATATATAATTTGCAGTATTGTATGTGGTTGCTGTTGTTTGTTTATACACCCCTCTAGTGGCATATGACATGGGATCATTATAATAACCATAAAAACCTCCATAGTAAGCAGGGTAAGTTCCAAAAAAAGTACCTCCTTGATAGCCTGCATCTTCTGTGACAATTTTTGTAAAGTTTTCTTTATCCTTTATCACCGTTACCACAACACCATTGTATCCTTGTTCTTGAATCTGAGTTTTGAGTGTTGTTTGCTGTTGTGGTGTATTGATCTTGTTTGGGTTTAATCCAGAAAAACTACTAAAGCTAGCAACTGCTTTTATATTTTTCTGTGCAAGTTGTGATACAATTTCATTTTCAAAAAACACTCTTGCAGAGTTACTATTTGTTCGGGCAATCACTAAGATAGTATTGTCTTTTATTGCCTGTAGATCCTCTGCTTGCCAAGAGCTAAAGACCTTAATACTAGAACAAGAACTTAATAATAAAGAGTATAAAAAAATAGTGGTACATACATAAATTGATTTCATAGTGGTAGTTAAATTAATGAATTAATTATTTTGAAATTGAGCGTTGGCTTATATATTTTCCAACAATTATTGCGGTAAGAATAACAGCGTATATTTGCCCCATTAAACCTATAAAAATTGATGCCTTTCTTGCAATGGATGTGAGTGGTACAATTTCTCCATAGCCAATGGTCATTAGTGTAATATAGCTATAATAAATTAGTTGTTCGCCAGTGGCAATTCCATTTTGGCTTGATTCTAAAATAGTGCTAAAAGATCCCGGAGTAACCATCTCAATGATCATACAAATAAAAAATCCTAAAAGCCCTAAAGATATGTACCCGCTTATCAAACCCAAAATTACGTTTTTACCAACTCGCTTAGAAGACCATACTTGACCAACTAATTCTATGGTGAGAACTATATAAAAAAGAAAGAAAGTTCCAAGGTGTAAAAACGTAAAAGAGTCATCATTTGAGACTTGAAAAACATCAATTCCAAAACAAAAAACAGCTATAAGAAGAAGAAAAATAACTACCCACATTTTTGTCTTCTTCTCTAAAAACAAAATCACACTTGCTAAAAGATTAAACATTAAAACAATGGGAGATAAAAAACTTTCATAAAATCCTACGGGAAAAAAAAGGCTTCCAAAAAGTATTGCTATTTGAGAAAAAAACAATAATTCAAAACGATAAGGATATAATTTTCTTAACATAAATCTATTCTATAAGTGTTTCATCAAAAACATACTCTTTATAGTCTAATTTGTAGAGCACGCTATAAAAAGTAGGAATAAAAAACAAAGTAATAATTGTACCAAACAACAGCCCTACCATTATAGCAATTGCCATTCCTTCCCACATCTCTCCTCCTGTTAAATATAGTGGAATTAAACCCAAAACGGTAGTAAAGGTGGCTAGTAAAATAGGCCTAAAACGTTGTAAGCAAGCTGTAATAACCGAATCATCCTCTTTCCTTTTAAGTACGCTTTGTTCTATCTCCATTCTATCTATTAATACAATTGCATTATTAATAATAATACCTGCTAGGGCTATAACACCTAAAAATGGCATAAATCCAAAAGGTTGTTGAAAGCATAACAAACCAACAACAACACCAATAATGGCAAGAGGTATGGTACAATATACCATGATCATTTTTCTAAATGAATTAAATTGTATGATCAATAACATTATAATAATAAACCCACAAAGTGGCAAATACTTTATGACAGCTCCCATGTTTTCTGCAGTGTTTTCTGCATCTCCACCAAATGAATAGCTATACCCTGGCGTCCAGTTTTTTGATTCTTCTTCTAGCCAAGGGGTTATCTGGGCAGTAATCAAAGAAGCATTACCCCCTTCACGCAATTCACTAGATACTGTTATGGTGCGATTAATATCCAGACGGGTTATTTTCGCATATTGCCAAACTGGCTTTATGGTAGCAACTTGAGAAAAAGGAATTGTTTTTCCTGTATTTTGAGAGAACACATTTAAGGTCTCTATAGAAGCTAAAGTCTGTTGTTGGCTTTTATCACTTCTCATAACAATAGGAATAGTCTTATCACCTTCTCTATACTCACCAGCTGCAGTACCATCGAGTACCGTTTGTAATGAAGTTGCGATATCAGAACTAGAAACTCCTGCCCGCTGCGCTTTAGTTTGATCTATATCAACAATAAATTTTTTAGTTTTTGGCCCCCAATCATCCTTTATGTTTTTTGTACCAGAAATGGTTGTTAGTTTTAATTTAATTTGCTCTGAGAGTATAGAAAGTTGATCTGGATTATCACCAGTTACTTTGATTTCTATGGGTATTCCACCTCCACCAGAGGCTAGAGCACCAATTTTAATATCTGCGTTTGGAAAGCTATTAAAACAAAAAGTATCAAGTTGGTTTATCATGTCTTGATTGGCTGTAAAATCTGAGGTGTTTACTAAAATATGCGCATAACTAGAATTTGCTTCATCTGGCTGGTAGCCTTGATCGTAAGATTCTGGGCCTTGACCTACATAAGAGGACCAATCAACAATACCATAGGAGTTTTCATCAGAGGTTTTTAATTGTTGTCTCATAAAAGACTCAATCTGAGAAACAACGTCAGAGGTACGTTCTATTTTTGTTCCAAGGGGTAGATTAATATCTACTGTAATCATATTTCTATCACTATCTGGGAAAAATAAAAATTCAATTTTAGTAAAACCAAATAACGCAGCTACAAACATTACTACAATGCATAACATTGTTTTTACTTTATTACGTAAAGCTATTAAAATAAGGTTTTTATAACGCAACTTAAGCCATTCAATACCAATATCTATAGCACTTTTTTTAGCATCTTGAGGTTTTACCTTCATAAAAAGGTAAGACAGTAACGTTATAATTGTTAGAGATATTAACCATGAGGATAAAAGCGCTATGGTAATAACCAAAAAAATAGGACCAACAATATCTCCCATTGAAGATTCTGCCAAATAGAAAGATAAAAAAGCAGCTGCTGTTGTGAGGGTCGATATTAAAAGAGGTGTGAATAATTCTGCACAGGCTTGCAGGGCAGCTTCTTTTCTAGGGACTCCCTCCTCTAGCTTTACAACTATGGTTTCTGCCACAACAATTCCATTATCAACCATCATCCCTAGGGCCATAATTAAAGCTGCTAAAGACACTTGATTAATACCAATATTCATTAGCCCCATTACCATAAAGGTTGTTACTATAACAATTGGAATTAAAACCGTTATTATTAGTCCTGATCTAAACCCTAAAAAGAAGAGCATAACCACCAAAACAATTACTACAGATTGTAAAAGATTAATCATAAAAGCATTCACCTTATCATCTATATAAGTATCCATGGAAGAAAGTGTATGAAGCTCTAGACCAACAGGCAGTATAGCTTGCCATTTCTTATGCACAGTTCTCACCTCTTCACCTAAAGCTATAATACTAGCATCATCTTTTAAGGAAACGTGAAGGCTTATAGCATCCATACCATTTACACTTACTTTCTGACTTGGTGGAGAGATATATCCTTTTTCAACCTTTGTAATGTCTTTTAAATATACGAGCTGAGATCCATCTCCTACAGGAATAAGTAGATTTTCTATATCCAAAAGTGAATCAAAATTCCCTGTAGGTTCTAGAACAATGCGTTCATCTTCTATGTTAATTTGCCCTCCAGAACTTAAAATGTTTTGCGCTGCAATAATTGCACTTAGTTTTTGAGCAGAAAGCCCATATTGTTTTAATCTTGAATCATCAAAAGCCACAAATACCCGCTCATCTTGTTCTCCCCCTATTTCAACCTTGGCTGCATTGTCAAGTTTTATCAAATCATCTTTAATATCATCAACATAGTCTTTCATTTGAGCATAAGAAAAACCATCCCCAGTTACTCCCAATACAATACCAAAAACATCACCAATACCATCGTCATCCAGGTTTGGGACTACAGCACTGGGCAGGCCTTGTATAACATCCAACTTTCTTCTCAACCTGTCCCAAACACTTTGTAATTCTTGCGGAGTAACATCATCTTTAAGTGTTACACTTACTACAGAAATTCCTGTTCTTGAGGTACTAGAGACTTCTTTTAATTCTGGCAACTCTTGTACTACTTTTTCAATCTTATCTGTAACCAACTCCTCTACACGCTCAGGACCAGCACCTGGAAATTGAGAAACAATAGTGGCCACCCTTATTGTTATTGGGGGCATACTATCTCTAGGTAGCGATTGGTACAAGAACACACCCAATAACATAACAGTAGCTAGAGCCATGTATGTAATTCGGTTTTTTTCTATAGAAAACTTTGTAAGATTCATAGTGTTTGATTGCTATTTTTTAATGTCAATATATTTTTTTGTACAATACAAAACCTATTGTATTTTCACCTCTTGGCCATCTAGTAGGGTTTGTAAACCTGCAATAGCTATTTTTTGTCCTGAAATCAAACCTTGCGTTACTTCAAAACCCTGTGAACTTAAAGCTCCAATTGTAATTGCTTGTTTTTTAGCAATGGTTTTCTCACCAGAGGTTTCGATTAAGAAAACAAAATTACCGCCAGCATCTTCACCAACAGATTTTGCAGGAACTACCACTATTTTTTCATTTGGCACCTCACTCCCAAACTCAAAAGCAACTCTAGCTGCCATTCCAGATTTTATCTCTTTTGTTGGGTTAAGAATTTTTACTTGTACAGGATAGGTAGATGAATTTATATCAATAGAGGGAGAAACCTCTGTTACAACACCCTCAAATTTTTTATTTTCAAGAGACGAAAAAGTAATAGATACTGGTTTGTTTTCTATAACCTGATTGATTACATTTTCTGGAATACCAAGAGCTATCTCCATGGCTGTGCCGGCATTTAAAATTGCTATGTTTTCTCCAATGGTAACATTTTCATCGATTTCTGCATTTACCTGGGCAATGGTTCCATCTTCTGGAGCATACAAATAGCCGTACCTAACTTGCTCTTTTTGTATGGCAACACTTCTTTTTGCAGATTCATGAGAAGCAACACTGGTTCTGTACTGGTTTTTTGCAGCTTCATAATCACTCAAAGAGGTGCTTCCTTTTTCATATAAAGATCGAACCCTGTTCAAACTTAATTTTGCGGTATTCATTTGAGAGTTTGCAGCGTTTAGAGAAGATAATGCATTTTCATAGTTAAGACGTGATTGCACATTATCAAGCTTGGCCAACAATGCTCCTCTTTTAACACGTTGTCCAACTTTTAGCTGAAACTCAGTGATAATTCCTGTATTTCTGAAACTTAAATTTATAACCTTTCCAGTATTTGCTGTTCCACTAAACACACGAGAGGCATCACTTGAGAGAAACCCAACTTCCTGATAAGAAACAGGTCTTACAGGGGGTTTTTCATCATTTTTTTGTTCTTTACATGAAAAAAAGAAAATGCTTATTAAAAGTAGTGTTAAAGCTGGTGTTTTATAATTCATCTGATAAATTCAATTATGAGTTAATTTCTATCTTGTATGTAATCGTAAAATTTCTGAATAAAGTCTTGGTTTTCTTCTTGGGTGTGCAACAAGAAATAATAACTCATATACCGTTCTATTTCAATAGAACTAAGCAGGTAGTTGTACACAGCTGTTATTTGAGATAATTGAGCGCTAAGGTAATTGTTTTGTGCATCCAGTAATTGAACTATGTTAACTGCTCCATTGGCATAAGAAACTTGCGTAAGTTCAAGGCTTTGTTTTGCTGCTTTTTCGGATATTTTCGAGATTTCAATATTTGCAATTTGATTTGTTAGATTTAATACTGCACTATTTATGTTTGCATCTATACCAAGCGTTATATTTTGCTTATTAATAGTAAGCTGCTGCTGCTGTATTTCTGCAGTTTGTTTATTGATATTGGTTTGCATTCTGTTAAAAATAGGAATAGAAACTTGAACACCTACATTATAGTTATTGTCTAAAATCAAAGATTGTTCACTACCAGCTCCCCACTGATTAAAGTTTTTATTGTACTGTCCATTTAAAGATAGCGTAGGTATGAAACGTCCAAAACCGTTAAGGTTTATTGTCCTTTTTGTAGCTTTTAAATTATAATTTAAAGATTTAATTTCTGGGGCATTATCTATAGCTACTTTTACTAAATATTCAATAAAAAGGTTTCTCAAAGACACATCATCAATAATGTCTTTTAACAGATTATAATTGTAGTTTTTTAAGATTCCTTGACCAAGTTCTGCATCATCAACATCAATTTCTAAATCAATTGGATTGTTCAGCAATTGATTGAGTGATATATATGCCTGTTGTAATTGGTTAATTGATTCTATAAATGTTTGTGTGTTTTGAGCACGTTCACTGGTAAACCTTAGCACGTCAGATTTTCCGCTTTGACCAGCATCAAAGTTTTGATTTGCAATTTGTAGATTCTTTTTTGTTAAATTCAAGTTTTGTTTTTGAATTTGAACATTCGCCTTTAAAATTAATGCATTAAAATAAGCATTTGCTGCACTAAAAATTGCATCAAGTTCTGTGGCATTGTAGGTTTGTTTTTGTGACTCCAATAAATCTTTCTGGATGGAAATATTGGCATTTGTAGCCTCTGAGTATAATGTTTGTTGCAAAGCTATGGAGCCAGAGGTAGAAAACTCAGCGTTTTGACCATTGGTCAATACAGCTAGGTTTGGGTCTATATAGGTACCCATAGTACCTGCTACAACACTTGGCAAGTAATTACTTCTTGATGTCTTTACACTTTGCGCACTTAAAGCAATCTCTTTTTTTCTAGAGAGAAGCGCTAGATTTTCGCCCACTACGCCACTCATCACATCGAAGAGATTGTATTTTTTCTCAGAAAGCACGTTTACAAAATCTCCTACAAAATTAGTTTTTGAAATCAGGCTATATTTTAAAACCAAACCCACACGCTCAAGGGTATTAAAGTTTATAGTAAGTTCATTGCTTGATTGGATAAATACAGGTAGCTGCGAGAGACTTTGACCATTAACGTAAGCCTCTACGCTCAAGGCAATACGTCTAAAAAACTGATTTATATTACTACTAGACTGGTTTGTAGCCATTAACCCATTTGCAACATCTTTAGTATTAGTAGTAGTAAAAGAAGGTATTTTCTTTTCTATTAAACTAGCAGAAATTTTAGTAATCTCATCTGGGGTTAAAAAAAAACCGCTTGCTAGATAAAATGCATCAATGTCTGTAGTGATACCATTTATAATGTCATTAGCATCTTGATAAGGGATGATGTTGTAAGAAAACCCAAGAGTTTTAGCTTCTAAATCAAAGACCTCTTTATAGGGAAATAGCTCTAGTAAATTTTGTTGAACAGCAATACTAATTTTAGTAAAACTAGTAAGTTGTTTTAATGCTTGTAAATCTTCCTTAAAAGACTGAGGAGCTATTAAGTAAGTGAAATTAAAAACACCTGAAGTGGTATTGTTAACTGTGAAATGATCAAAATCATTATTAACAGCACCAAACAAAATAGTGGGTTTTTTGTGATCACTTAAATTAGAAATGAGCTCATTATTTACAAGCCCGAAAGCTATAATAATATCTGTATCGTTGTTTAAAAGTGTTTGGTAATTAAGGCTAGCTTTTTCTAGGTTATACTGATTGACCAAAACATTTTCGGCAGCATACTCAATAATAGCATCTTCACCAACAACAGCTTTTATTTCATCTTGCAAAGAAAAGAGCAGTTGTGTTACTTCTGTGGTTTGTTTATCAAATAAGAAACCAACATTGTATCTATTTTTTGTTTGCGAAAAGCTAACTAATGTAAATAGTAGTGCTAATACGATACTGCATTTTTTCATTGATGACTGGTTTTTCTTTGGTGTTACAAAAAATGTATGATGCTAAAAAGCTACGTGTCTTGTTTTTATTTACTTTCAAATTTAAACTATTTTTTGGTGGTTCTTTTTGCTGTGCCGCACTTATTTAATTTGACTTTAACAACAAACAACATAAACATTCTATACATTTACTACTTATATGAAAAAACCACTGTACATACTTTTATTGTTTTTATCTAATCTTGCGGTTTGTCAAGAGTACACACCATTATTAGATACCTACAACCAATGGAGTGTTCGGTATTGTTTTAGTGGCTGCTCTACAGATGTATATTATACAAATGGAGATACCATCGTAGATGCTATGAATTATAAAGTGCTTGATGGATATCACTTCATATCAAGAGGTTTTTTACTCAGAGAAGATGTTACTGAAAAAAAAGTGTACTTAAAAACCATTCTACCAAGCGGCATTAGAGAGTATCTTCTCTATGATTTCTCCTTAGAGGTTGGAGACTCTATAGACATTAAAAACCCTGTCTCTCCCTTTCTAGAAAATGCAGGTTACTATAAAGTAGACGCAATAACACTACTTCCACTTGTAGACTCAAACCTATACCGTCATTTTTATTTATCTCCAGCTGCCTCTAATACAAGCAGCGTAAACAATGCAATTTGGGTAGAGGGTGTTGGGTCACTATCGCTAATTAACGCTCCGGGTGGAGACCCTAATGTTAATTCAGCAGGAAGAGTAGCTTGCATGTTTAAAGACGGAGTCTCTTTTTATGCAGATCTAGATATTATTGAAGATTGTGAAGACATTATTCTAGACAAACCACAAATCCAAACAACTATAAATAACAGTAAAGTTATTAGTAGCCCAATAGTAAACGAATTTTCTGTAATTAATATTGAGCCATTTATCACACTGGATGTCTATAACCTTACGGGACAACTATTGCAGCGGTTTAATTTAAACCATCAAAACACACTGCCTTTAAATCTTTCAAGCTATAAAGCGGCCGTGTATCTAGTAGTTTTAAAATCTCAGGATACTGCCCATCAGGTTTTAAAAGTACTTGTCCAATAATCTTACACATTAATACTAGAGCGCATTTATAAATACTAAAAATCCCGCATCCAAATAGGATGCGGGATTTTTATGCTTGGTATATTTTAATAATAACCTCAAGCTTTGCAAGAAAGGATGAGGTTAAAATTTATTTTATAAACCAAGTCTAAACATTAGATCTATACCAACAAAAGGAGCTGCAGCAAACTCTGAGTTTCTTCTATCTGTGTCTTTTCTGTTACCGATTTGTTTTGTAAGTACTTGTACAACACTTGCGGCATTTTTATCATAAAGAGCATAATCTGTAGTATCAAGACCAACTCTTGCACGTACAATAAACATATCATTTAAAAATCCGTAGGCTGCAAAGGCAGAGAGTCGAATAGACTCTTCTTGAACATAAAAGTCTGAATTTCTTTCATTAGAAAGGTTATAGGATTTTACTGAAGACAACAAGTTAGCTCCCAAACTAAAGGCATCTGTCAAAGAATAGTTTACATCTGCTCGTATTGGCAGCGTAGCATTTACATAAAACTTACTATTTTTTGATTTATACCACAGCCCTATGATGGGTGTAACGGTAGTTCCAAAATTTTCTGAAGACACATAGGCACCAAATTTAAGAACCTTTCTGCCAGAGTATTTTTTTTCAAGTAGCGCGAGTCCACCTATCTGGAAATCATTTGATCCAAGATTACTAAAATCTGAAGCTAGTTTTGGAAGCGCTACATATGTTCCACTCCATCTATTACCATGGTTTATCTTCATACCTAGATTGAGCCTTGTCATTATTAAATTTTTACTTCCATCCACAAAACCATAGGGCGAATTATCAAAATTAAAATACATATTACCTAGGCTTGTATTTTCATAGGTAAAACCTGCAATAATCGTAACCTTTTGAGTAATTGGTATGGGCATGTATAGTTCAATATTCCTGTTAGTTACATCTGTCTGGGCATTCTCATCATCAACATTTCCTAGACTTGCTGAAGAGAAAGAGGCTTTAAAAATATCAAAGTAATCTTGTGCTTGAAGGGTTCCTATGCAGAGCAAAAGGGCAATAAAGAGTATGTTTTTTTTCATAATGTAAAATATTTAATTTGAAACTTATTTGGTTTGTTTAATAAGGGTGTAATTTAAACAATTAAAAACAAAAGACTATAAAAATATAGAATTCTATGCTTTTTAGGTTAAACTATTAGGATATTAATAAATGTTATGGGCTTGTTATTTTTGTTTAACTTTAACATTAAACCATGAAACATTAATTATTTTTACCATGAAATGCTGAACCATCTAAGGTTCATTAAAATTAAATTTATGTTTGGGCTATTTAAAAAAAAATCAGAAAAACAGACCCTAGAGGCTGCCTATCAAAAACTCACCAAAGAATCTTTTGAGCTATCCAAAACAAACAGAAAGGCTAGTGACCAAAAAGCCTATGAGGCAGAACAGGTAATGAAAAAACTAGAATCTTTAGCTAACACCCCTTCTTAAAGATGGCCACAGCCAGTGATACTTTTACCGAAAGAGAATTAGACCGCATCATAGAAATGGCTTGGGAAGACCGTACACCCTTTGAGGCTATATTATTTCAGTTTGGGCTTCCAGAAAAAGAGGTCATTAAAGTTATGCGTACTAACCTAAAAGAATCTAGCTTTAAACGTTGGCGAAAAAGAGTAAATAGTGGCGTGAGTCAAAAACATCTCAAAAAAAGAAATCAAGACATTACTCGCTTTAAATGTTCGAGACAAAAAGCCATTTCTGGCAACAAGATAAGTAAACGTTAAATGAAACTATTTGAAGAGCAACAAACCGAGTTTCCAACATCCTACAAAGAGATTCTTAAACGCATTGACGCTGTAGATCCCTCAAAATACAAACACACCAGAAATTACATAAATGGAGCGGTGTCTTATCTGTCTCCTTATATCTCCAGGGGCGTTATCTCCACAAAATTTATTTTTAAAAAAATATTAGATAATGGTTTTAAGCCCCCAGAAGCTGAAAAATTCATCCAAGAATTAGCCTGGCGAGATTATTGGCAACAAGTTTGGATTGCCAAAGGGGAGGCCATTAATCAAGACCTAAAGCATACCCAAACACCGGTTTCAAACACAGATATTCCAAAAGCAATCTTGGAGGCAACCACAGGTATTGTTGCTATTGACAGTGCCATACAAGAATTTTACAGGACGGGATACCTGCACAACCACCTAAGAATGTATATCGCTGCCATTTCATGTAATATGGGCCGTAGCCACTGGAAAACACCAGCAAAGTGGATGTATTACCACCTACTAGATGCAGATTGGGCCAGTAACGCTCTGAGTTGGCAATGGGTTGCTGGAGCAAATGCAAATAAAAAATATGTTGCCAATCAAGAAAATATTAACACCTACTGTTTTACCAAACAAAGAGGTACTTTTCTAGACATACCCTATGAAGCTTTTACAGACATGGATATTCCAGAGGTTTTAAAACAAACAAGCCCGTTTATATTAAAAACACCCCTCCCAAAAAAACAAGCAATTTCTATAGACAATACGTTGCCTAGTTGTATCTATAATATGTACAATTTAGATCCCCTATGGAAACAAGAAATTAAAGCCAATAGAATTTTACTTTTAGAACCATCATGTTTTGACTTATATCCTGTGTCACAAAACACGATGGATTTTATAGTGAATCTTGCGGTACAAAACATATCCAATATTCAAATATATGTAGGTGAGTTTTCTGAGCTGCAACAGCAGTATAGTTTAACAAATATATATTTTAAAGAACATCCTTTACATACACATTATATGGGCACACAAGATTCTAGAGATTGGATGTTTGATGTCCAGGGATATTTCCCTTCATTTTTTGGTTTCTGGAAAAAATGTAAAAAACAAATCACCTATTGAGTAAAAAGCCAATTAATATAGTATGGCTTAAGCGTGATCTTAGAACCCAAGATCACCAATGCTTAGCACACGCAGAAAAGGCAGGTATAGACTACCGTATCGTATATTTTTTTGAACCCCACATCATCTGCTACCCAGACACTAGTGAGCGTCATTTACAATTTATATACCACTCCATTGCGGCCATCAATAAGACCTTAGCACCTTTTAATAGATCTGTAGATGTTTTCTACGCAAGTGCCCTAACTATATTTGAATACCTAAGTAGTAATTTTAATATACAACACATTTATAGCTATAGAGAAAGCGGTACAAAACTAACCTGGGATCGTGATAAAAAAGTGGCCTCTTTTACAAAAAAAAATAAAATTTACTGGAAAGAGTTTCAACGAGATGGCATTCTAAGAGGAATTAAAAACAGAATAGATTGGAGCAAACACTGGCATGTGAAAATGCACACACCGGTACTGCAAAATAATTTTTCTATTACCACACAAACCCCTTTAACCCATCCTTTTTCTTTGCCTGAAAAACTGGAGTTAAAACTTAAAGAGTACTCAAAACACTACCAACCTGCAGGAGAGGGTAATGCTTGGCGTTATTTAAAATCTTTTACTCAAAAAAGAGGATTCAATTACCAAAAATATATTTCAAAACCAGCACAAAGTAGAGTAAGTTGTAGTAGGTTATCACCCTATTTAGCGTGGGGAAACATGAGTGTTAAACAAGCGTTTCAATACATAGGTAGACACCCATCAGGCTCAAAAAACAGCAAGGCTTTTTCTGCCATGCTCACAAGGTTGCATTGGCACTGCCATTTCATACAGAAATTTGAAGTAGATTGCACCTATGAAACCCATTGTATAAACAGTGGTTATGAACTATTACAGCATACAAAAAATGAAGTTTTCCTGAAGGCTTGGAAAACAGGAACTACAGGAGTTCCGCTAATAGATGCATGCATGCGAGCTGTAGAGCAAACGGGGTGGATAAATTTTAGAATGCGCGCTATGGTGGTCTCTTTTTTAACCATGAATCTAGACCAAGATTGGAGAGAGGGCACCTACCACCTAGCTAGACAGTTTCTGGATTATGAGCCTGGTATCCATTACCCACAATTCCAGATGCAAGCGGGTACAACGGGTATTAATACCGTTAGGTTATACAATCCTGTAAAAAACTCTCAAGAACATGATCCAGAGGGTGCGTTTATAAAAAAATGGATTCCAGAACTTGCCAAAGTTCCTGTTGCTTTTATACATGAGCCATGGAAAATGTCTGCCATGGAACAAACCTTTTGTAATGTGTATATTGGAGAGCAGTACCCTTTTCCTATTGTAGATTTGCAACAAAGCGCGGCGAAAGCGAGAGATAAAATATGGGGTCACAAAAAGCATCCCGCCGTACAAAAAGAAAAAAAACGCTTGTTAGACACACATGTAAATAAAAAACACAATGATGTACACTAAAAAAGATATTGAGCAACTAGACCGCATCAGCAGGCTAAAGATAATTAACGCAGTTACTGGAATAAAACCTGCAAACCTTATCGGGAGCATTAACAGTGATGGGCTATCAAATCTTGCCATTTTCAGCTCCGTGGTACATCTGGGTAGCAATCCAGCATTACTCGGATTTATTTCAAGACCGCAAACCCCAGAAGTTGGCCATACTCTTAGAAATATTAAAGAAAACGGATCATATACCATAAACCATATACATCCAAATTTTGTAAAAAACGCCCACTATACCTCAGCCAAATTTTCAGCAGAAGAATCTGAATTTGAGCTTTGTGGGCTTACCCAAGAATACCAAAAAGATATCTTAGCACCTTTTGTAAAGCAAAGTACTTTTAAAATGGGCATGCAGTTTGTGGAAACCTTAGATATCAAACACAATGGCACAGTGATGGTCATAGGAGAAATACAAAAACTAATTATTGACAACAGCGCAATGGTTGATGATGATATAGACTTGCAGGCTAGCAATAGTGTTGGTATTTCTGGTCTAAACAGCTATTATGAGTTAAAAAAAATAGCACAATTTCCGTATGCTAGAATAGAAGAATTACCTGAATTTTAAACATGAAAAAACAACATCTCCCTCAAAAAATATGTGTCGTGTGTAAACTCCCATTTACATGGCGAAAAAAATGGGAGAAGAATTGGGAACACGTAAAATATTGTAGCAAACGCTGCAGCTCAAACAAATGAAACAGATCCACCTAATTTTTCCGCACCAACTATTTAAAGCGTCTCCTCTTTTAGATATTGATGCACCTATTTACATAGTAGAGGAATATTTGTTTTTCAAACAATATCCCTTCCATAAACAAAAAATAGCTTTTCACAGAGCTACCATGAAGCGCTATGCAGATTTTCTTACTCACCAAAAAAACAGGAAGGTAACTTATGTGGAGGCAATCCAAAAAATTTCAGATATAAGGGAGCTACTTCCGGTATTAAAAAAACAAGGCGTTGACCACATAAACTACATAGATCCCACAGATAACTGGCTACATAAGAGAATTAAAGAAGGATGCAACACTTTGGGTATTACTCTAAAAGCAATGGAAAACCCACTTTTTTTAAACACCAAAGAGGAGTTACTTCCCTTTTTTGGAAAAGACAAAAAGAAATACCACCAAACAACTTTTTACAAAGACCAACGAAAAAAACGAAACATATTAATGGATCAAGAAGGTAAGCCCACGGGAGGCAAATGGACCTTTGATACAGAAAATAGAAAAAAATACCCCGCAAAAAAAGTACCCCCTACCATATCATTTCCAGATATTGACACTTACAATCAAGAGGCAACACAGTATGTAAACACTTATTTCGCAGATCATTTAGGAAGTCTAACTACCTATAGCCTATACCCTACTAGTTTTGAGGATACAGCATCTTGGTTACACCAATTCTTTGAACAACGTTTTATGGAATTTGGGATATATGAAGATGCAATAGTGGCAGAAAACTCTATTTTAAATCATAGTGTATTAACACCAATGCTCAATGTGGGTTTAATCACACCCAAAGAAATTATAGATGCCTGTTTAGATTTTACTAAAAAAAATAATGTTCCTATAAATTCTACAGAAGGATTTGTGCGCCAAATTATTGGTTGGAGAGAATTTATACGAGGAATTTATGAGTCTAGAGGAAGCCAGGAGCGGACCACCAATTATTGGAAATTTACTAAAAAAATACCCGCATCTTTCTATGACGGGACAACAGGCATCCCTCCTATTGACCAAACCATAAAAAAAATACTAGAAACTGGCTACTGTAATCACATAGAACGCTTAATGATTTTAGGAAACTTCATGATGTTATGTGAGTTTGATCCAGATGAGGTATACCGGTGGTTTATGGAACTATTTATTGATTCCTATGACTGGGTAATGGTCACCAATGTGTATGGCATGAGTCAATACGCAGATGGAGGACTAATGGCAACAAAGCCCTACATAAGCGGGAGTAATTATATCATAAAAATGAGTAATTATAAAAAGGGAGATTGGCAAGCCACTTGGGATGGCCTTTTTTGGAGGTTTATGCACACTCACAGAGGGTTTTTCTTGTCTAACCCTCGCCTTGGGATGCTAGTGCGTATGTATGATAAAATGCCAGCAGAGAAACAGCAAACTCATCAAGAGAATGCTAGGTTGTATCTTGAGGCTCTAGGCTAATATTTTATAGGTGTTTAGTAATTTTTTTACTAAGAGGGCTTGTAATAGAATAATAGTGATCTATTAAAGATCCAGATTCACTAACAACATACTTTTGGAAATTCCATTTTACAGTAGAATCTCTTTTACCATTTAGGGTTTCACAGGTAAGAAAGGTGTATAATGGATGTTGGTTAATTCCTTTAACATCAATTTTTTGTGTGATTAAAAATGTAACCCCATAATTCATTTGGCAAAAATTTTGTATTTCAGCAGCATCACCTGGTTCTTGTTTACCGAATTGATTGCAAGGCACACCAATTACAATTAAGGACTCTTTATAGCTATCACTTAATTTTTGTAAATCTTTGTACTGTTTGGTATAACCACATTTTGAAGCAACATTCACAATAAGTATCTTTTTACCTTTAAAAGAAGATAAATCAATAGCCTTACCATCTATTGAGTTAATGGCTATATCATACAAATTAGGAGTTTGTTTATCCTCAGTAGACAGGCGATTTTTATTTGGTATGTCTAAATTCATTGTGCTTGTTTTGTTAAAAATTAATGGTACTAATAAGGATACTCTACAAAGTTTCTTGGGGTTTCATAGAGTTTGATTTTTAATTCCAAATTAGCTTCTAATTTGGGTTTAAGCAAGTTATAAATTGAGATGGCTATATTTTCTGCTGTAGGGTTTACATCTTTAAACTCTTGGGTATCTAGATTTAAGTTTTTATGATCATACCTATCCAATACATATTTTTTTATCAGGTCAGACAAGATTTTTGTATCAATAACATACCCCGTTTCTGGATCACAATGTCCTATCACCTTAACTTCTAGGTCATAATTATGGCCGTGATAGTTTGGGTTGTTACATTTTCCAAAAACGTCTTTGTTTTTTTGATCACTCCAATTTTTGTTGTGCAATCGATGTGCTGCATTAAAGTGCTCACATCGTACGATAGCTATTTTACTCATTTTGATACAAATTTAATAACGCAAATGTATTTGTTATATTCATTTAATATACCTTACAAAACGTTAAACATTGTTTTTTACTCTCAATAAAATAATATTTTTGCTTTTAAAATTATCAAAACCAACCCAAGGGTAAACAATGAAGCAAACAACACCAGAGATTCATATTATAGGTGGAGGAATTAGTGGATTAATTGCCGCTACAGTTTTAGAACAACATGGTCTAAGGCCAACTATCATAGAAGCCTCAGACAGGTTTGGTGGTAGAGTTAAGACAGATAATATAGACGGGTACAGTTTAGATCATGGGTTTCAAGTTTTATTAACTGCCTATCCGGCTGCAAAAAAATACCTAGATTTTAACTCCTTATCCTTACAAGAGTTTTTACCTGGAGCTGCAATATTTAAAAATGGAAAACAAAAAATTATTGGAGATCCTTCAAGAAAACTTTCTCTTTTAATACCTACCCTACTCTCAGGTATTGGCACCCTGAATGATAGACTTAAAATACTAGCTTTAAATAGGAGATTAAAGAAAAAATCAATTCAAAAAATATTTACTGAAAAAGAACAAACAACACGCTCTTATCTCGAAGACCTTGGGTTTTCCAGCGCTATAATTACAGATTTTTTCACTCCTTTTTTTAGCGGAATTTTTCTTGAAAACAAATTAGAAACCTCTAGCAGAATGTTTGAATTTGTCTACAAAATGTTTGGGGAAGGCATGGCTAGCTTACCAAGACATGGCATAGAAGCTATACCAAAACAATTGGCTAAAAAATTAAAAAACACAACTTGTATCTTCAATACAAAAGTAACAAAGGTTGAAAACAATAGTATCAAACTTGAATCTGGAGAAACCATAAAAAGCAACTTTACAATTATAGCAACACAGGCTAGTGAGCTTGTTTCAAATTTAAAAAACCAAGCTACGCTTTGGAAATCTTGTGATACCCTTTATTTTGAAACGCCAAAAAGAAATATTAAAAAACCTCTTATAGGACTTATCTCAGAGCCTGGGGCACTGATTAATAATATTTTTTATCATACAAGTTTACAAACGAGCGCTACAGCAAACAAAGAGCTTCTCTCTGTTACTGTGGTTGATAAACAAAACCTAACAGATAAAGAGCTTGTTACAGAGGTTCAAAAAGAGTTGAAAGAATTGTGTGCTATAGATTCTTGCTCTTTTATAAAACACTACAATATCCCAATGGCCTTGCCAAATTTAAAAGACCTACAGTATGAAATGCTACCCTCTGAAACTAGACTCACACAGACTATATTTCTAGCAGGAGACATGCAATTAAACGGTTCTTTAAACGCCGCAATGATTGCGGGAGAGCGCGCAGCCTTGGAGGTAATACACCTAGCTAGCTAAAAATTTTAAAACCTAATCTATACTCATAAAAAATCTCGATAGAAGCCTATCGAGATTTTTTTATTGCTGGATTATGTTACAAACCACTTATATACCCTCCGTACATATCTTTAAACCGTACGCCATCTGTGAGGTTGTATTTACTTAACTTTTTCATCTCCACCATAGCCCATAATATAAACTCTTTCATGAATGGAATATCATCATTACAAGTTTGGGGGGCATAGGTATGTATTAACTCATCTAAAGGCTCTATTCTATCAAGCTGTAATTGATATTCTTGATCATCGAGAGTATCTAGAAGCTCAAAGCTAGATTGCTCAAAAAACCAATTTACAAGCTCATGATAAGGATCTTTTTGGTCTTGTTTTTGAAGTTTTTCAATTTTAGGGAAATAGCATAAAAATTGTGTTTTAATTGCATCAGAGAGTAATTGCTTTGCAACCTGGTCTGCACCTTCTTGTTCACCCTCATAGACCAACTCTACTTTACCTGTTATGGATGGGATGACTCCCAAAAAGTCACTCAAACGAAGGGCAGTTTCTGTAGTACCGTTTTTTAAAGCTCTTCGCTCTGCGGTACTCAGTAGGTTTTGAAATGCAGTGATACTCAAACGAGCACTAACCCCACTTTTAGAATCTATAAATTCACTCTCACGAGCCTCAAAACTAATTTGCTCTAGTATGTCTTTTGCCAAATCTGGAACATATACATGTTCTTTATCTGATGCCGCAACAGCAGTTTCTTGGGCTGTGATACTTCTTGCAATCTCAAGGGTTTGTGGGTAATGAGTGAGTATCTGAGACCCTATCCTGTCTTTGAGCGGGGTTACAATACTACCTCTGTTGGTGTAGTCTTCAGGATTAGCTGTAAACACAAACTGAACATCTAAGGGAAGTCTTAATGCAAATCCTCTAATTTGGACATCTCCCTCTTGCAAAATATTAAAAAGGGCAACTTGGATGCGAGCCTGCAAATCTGGTAATTCATTGATGACAAAAATACATCTATTTGCTCTTGGGATCATTCCAAAATGAATGACTCTGTCATCTGCATAACTCAATTTTAAATTTGCAGCCTTAATTGGGTCTACATCACCAATAATATCAGCCACGGTAACATCTGGAGTGGCTAATTTTTCAGAAAAACGCATGCCGCGATGTAGCCATGTAATTGGGGTATCATCCCCTTTTTCTAAAAGTAATTGTTGTGCATACCGAGAAATGGGTTTAAAAGGGTCATCATTTATTTCACTGCCAGCAACCACCGGTATATATTCGTCCAATAAAGTCACCATTTGTCTAGCCAAACGTGTTTTTGCCTGTCCACGAAGCCCTAGTAAGTTAATATTATGTTTTGATAAAATGGCGCGTTCTAATTCTGGGATAACCGTATATTCATATCCGTGTATGCCCTCAAAAACGGTTTGTTTTTTTGATAATTTATGAAGTAAATTTCTTCGTAGCTCATCCTTTATTGATTGGTATGCATACCCTGATTTTTTAAGAGCTCGAAGTGTGTTTATTTTTTTAATGTCCATGTTTGTGTGTAAGTGTATTTAATAGTTGTAGTACCAAATCTGTGAGAGTACTTTTATCTTATGTTTCGTTTTCTGTTATTGTCATAATCAGTAAAAATCATTTCTCCTAACCCCTGTAACCCTGTGTAAAAAGATTTCCCCTGATTGGCCTGAGTAAATTGATCTACAAATTGCTGCAAGTAAGGGTCACTTGCAATCATAAAGGTAGTTATGGGGATGTGCAATTTTCTTGCTTGGGCGGCCATCATATAACATTTATTTACAATGTGCTCATCTAGACCATTACTGTTTTTGTAATACCGGCCATCTGACAATCTTAGACAACTTGGCTTACCATCTGTGATCATAAAAATTTGCTTGTTGGTATTTCTTTTTCTTCTAAGCATATCCATAGCCAATTGTAAGCCCGCTACGGTATTTGTGTGGTAAGGTCCAACGGTTAGATATGGCAAATCTTTTATTTTAATTGGCCAGGCGTCATTACCAAAGACCAAAATGTCTAAGGTGTCTTTAGGGTATCTAGTAGTGATAAGTTCACTTAGTGCCATGGCTACTTTTTTTGCTGGAGTAATCCTATCCTCTCCATACAATATCATAGAGTGGCTAATATCTATCATAAGTACAGTACTCATTTGAGATTTGTGAATAGATTCTTCAACTACAAGGTCATTTTCTGTAATGCGGAAATCTCCGATACCGTTATTAATTTGGGCATTTTTAATGCTTTCTGTCATAGATATTTGATCTAAGGCATCTCCAAAATGGTAGTTTCTAAAATCACCAGATTTTTCATCACCGCTACCTATGTGTTTTGTTTTGTGGTTTCCTTGACCAGATCTTTTGATATTTCCAAAAATTTGTTCCAAGGCGCGTTTTCTTAGTGCTCTCTCTAACTTTTCTGTAATAGATAATTTCCCATCCCCTTGTCCATCACCATTGTTTCCTTCTTGCTCAAATTCTTCCCGTATGTATCCACGATCCTTTAATTCCTGAATAAAATCATCAATGGTATAATCTTTTGTGGTAATCTCATACTCTTGATCTAGCTGACCTAACCAATCTATAGCTTCATCAAAATCACCAGAGGTGTGTGTGATGAGTTCTTGAAAAACTCCAAATAATTTATCAAAGATAGACTCCTGTTTTGCACTGTGTTTGGTAAATATAAATCCAGATTTTTGGTGCTTTGGTGGGATATTATTTGACGGTTTTTTCATACTATAAAATTACGGCTTATTGTGAATATTTAAAAAACCCAAACGTTAAACTGCTATTAAAAAACACATCTAAGTACTTAAAAATATTAAGTGAATTTTAAGATTTTTAATACCTGTATCCCATTTTGCTTGTATATATTTAATCTTTATTTTTAAAGGAAAAAATAGCCATGAAAAAAAGTTTATTCTTGATGCTTATTTGCATCTGCACCACCCTTATATCTCAAGAATTACCTACAAAATACTTACAAGATCTTAAGCCAAGAAACATTGGTCCTGGAGGTATGTCTGGGCGTGTAACAGCCATTGATGTTGTTATCAATAACCCAGAGGTAATGTATGTTGGGACTGCCTCTGGTGGCCTTTGGAAATCTGATAGTGGTGGTATTTCTTGGAAACCTATTTTTGACAATGAAAAAACAGCCTCTGTAGGTGCCCTTGCAATTCAGCAATCTAATCCTGCTGTTATTTGGGTAGGTACTGGAGAGGGAAATCCAAGAAATAGTTTAAATGGTGGTTATGGCGTCTATAAATCTATAGACGGTGGCCATAGCTGGAATTCCATGGGGTTAGAAAAAACAAGACATATTCATAAAATACTTATAGACCCCACCAATCCAGATATAGTATATGTGGGTGCTATTGGCTCTCCTTGGGGAGAGCACTCCCAGCGTGGGGTGTATAAAACTACCGATGGTGGAAAGTCCTGGAATCAAATTTTATTTCAAAACAATAAAACGGGTGTTGCAGATATGGTCATGGACCCAACAAACCCAAATAAGATTATTGTAGCCATGTGGGAGCACAAAAGAGATCCATGGTTTTTTAAATCTGGAGGAGAAGGTTCTGGAATTTTCATTACCTACAATGCAGGTGCAACTTGGGAAGAGCGAACCCACAAAGATGGACTACCACAGGGAGACCTGGGACGAATCGGTCTTGCCATAGCACCCAACAAACCCAATATAATTTATGCCCTAGTAGAGGCCAAAAAAAATGCCCTTTACAAAAGTACAGATGCAGGATTTACCTGGACCAAAACCAATGACAAAAGCGATATTGGAAATAGACCTTTTTACTACAGTGATATATTTGTTGATCCTCAAAATGAAAATAGAGTATATTCTGTATTCACCTATGTTAATGTAAGTGAAGACGGGGGTAAAAATTTTAAACAACTTATGCCTGCCTATGGTGTAGATAACGGAGTACACCCAGACCATCATGCTTGGTGGATACATCCTACCAACGGTAATTTCATGATAGATGGTAATGATGGAGGCATGAATATTACCAGAGATGGAGGTAAAACTTGGCGCTTTATTGGTAATATACCCGTAGCACAATTTTATCATATCAATGTAGACAATGAATTTCCATACAATGTATACGGGGGCATGCAAGATAATGGTAGCTGGAGAGGTCCTGCATATGTCTGGAAAGCCCAAGGTATAAGAAACAGCTACTGGCAAGAGATAAGTTTTGGTGATGGCTTTGATGTAGTACCAGACAAAGAGGACAGTCGTTATGGCTGGAGTATGAGCCAGCAAGGCTCTGTAAGCAGGTATGATCACAAAACAGGAAACAACTACACGGTAAAACCGACCCATGAGGATCCAGACATTACCCTGAGATTTAACTGGAATAGCGCCATTAATATTGATCCTTTTGATACGAGTACCATTTATTTTGGGAGTCAATTTGTACATAAATCTACGGATAAGGGGCTTACTTGGAGTGTGATATCTCCAGATTTAACTACCAATGATCCAGAAAAACAAAAGCAGAGTCAAAGCGGCGGTTTAACTATGGACGCCACTGGCGCAGAGAATCATACCACCATTTTAGTGATAGAACCCTCTGGTGTAGAAAAAGATGTATTGTATGTTGGTACAGATGACGGAAGAGTACATGTAAGCAAAAATGCAGGAGGCGCTTGGGAAGAAATATCAAAACTCCCCGGATTACCAAAAGGAAGCTGGGTTACACAAATAAAAGCGAGTAGTAAAAACAAAGGAGAAGCGCTTTTGGTTGCCAATAACTATAGAAGGTTTGACTACACTCCTTATGCCTACCGCACTACAAATTATGGGCGTTCTTGGACTAGAATTTTAGGACCCGAAGACACGCTGAGTTATGCCCTTTGCATTATAGAAGATCCACAAGAAAAAAACCTATTGTTTTTAGGTACAGATGATGGCCTATATTACTCTACCAATGCGGCAAAAACCTGGACCAAATGGACACATGGTTTTCCCACAGTACCAGTAAAAGACTTAGTAATCCAAGAGAGAGAAAATGATTTAGTAATAGGAACTTTTGGCCGCGCTGCATGGGTATTGGATGATATTACCCCATTACGCGCTATAGCCAAAGAAACTAGACTTTTAAAAGAAAGGCTAAAAGTATTTACTCCGCCCACGGCATATCAAGCAGCCTATCAACAGCCAACAGGAAGCAGGTTTGGTGCAGATGCAATGTACCAAGGAGAAAACAAAGCTTTTGGAGCACAAATTAGTTATTGGTATAATGCACAAACAACTACTACAGAGACAAAAGATAGTACTCAAACCCAAAAACCATCAAGCGATTCTTTATTCATGAAAATATATGATAAAGACCGATTGATTCGTACCCTAAAAAGAAAAGTTCCAGATAGCTCGGGGATTTACAAATGGACTTGGTACTTAAATGAAGCCGGTGGTGACAGGCCCTCCAGAAAAATAAGAAAAAGAAAAAATGAGCCAAGTGGCAGCAGCGTAAAACCAGGAAACTACAAAATTATTTTATCCAGCGATGGTGTGACTACTCAAACTACTATTACTGTAGCCAGTGATCCAAGAATAGCTGTTTCTCAAAAGGCTATTGATCAAAAGTACGATACATCAAAAACCATTGAGCAAATGACCCAAATTGCTGCAGATGCTGTTAAACAATTGGTAGAGAGTAAAAACACCGCAACTAGTTTTAGCAAAACATTAAAAAAAGAAGACAAAAAGCTACACAAAGAAGCTATTGATTCATGCACTACAATTTCAGAAACTATAGAAAACCTCATAGCCCTATTTATTGGAAAAGAAGATAAACGTCAAGGAATCACTAGAAATCCTGAAGTTACGGTATTAAATAGGATTAGGACGGCAAGCTGGTATGCAAGTAGCCGCCCAGATGGCATGACCCAAACAGAGACAACGCTACTAAAGCATGCCAAAAACCAGCTCAATGAGGCCCTTGATAAAACCAATGCGTTTTTTGAAAAAGATTGGAAAACCTATAAAGAGGCAATCAATAAGGTTGAGACAAAACCATTCAAGGACACCAAAAGATTTATAAAAATTAAAAAATAAACCCAACGTTATTTAAAAAAATGAAAAAAGCAATTGCACTACTACTAATAACACTTGTAACAATTCAATACACTAACGCGCAAGAAAATGGTCAGGATGATTTTGGATCTTGGGAAATGTTTTTTGGAAATGCACGCCTATCAGATAACATAAGTATCTCTCCAGAGGTGCAGTATAGAACCTATGAGTTTGGATCAAATTTTAATCAGTTACTGCTAAGAACTGGAGTAAACTGGCATATAAACAATAGCACTATGGCAACTCTAGGATATGGATATATTTCTACAGATGGAACCTTTAATGAACCTACGGGAGAGCAAAACACCATAGAGCATAGACTTTATGGACAATTTACCAGTAAAAATACCCTAGGGGAATTTAAAGCAACACACCGTTACAGGTTTGAACAACGGTTTATAGACAATCCTGTTTCTGACAATGATATACAATACAGAGTACGATATTTACTTAGACTCACCTACCCCTTAAGTGAAAATTGGTTTGTATCTGCTTATGATGAAGTTTTCATAAACCTGCAAGAACCTGTTTTTAGTCAAAACAGACTATATGCAGCACTAGGATATC
>Ga0206126_10001802_pt1 | contig 24867 bp, 35 predicted proteins | sample Helgoland_Spring_5_FD_148621 | JGI IMG/M metagenome (GOLD analysis project Ga0206126, IMG submission 148621) | Pelagic subsurface seawater microbial communities from Kabeltonne, Helgoland, North Sea - Helgoland_Spring_Bloom_20160412_1 | ecosystem: Environmental > Aquatic > Marine > Epipelagic ...
GATTTTGTTGACACTAACTTAAATGATTATAACAAATGTATCAATGTCAATCTTACTGCTCCATTTTTACTCATTAATGAATTTTCTAAAGATATGATAAAAAACAAATGGGGTAGAATAATAAATATAGCATCATCCTCTGCTTATCTCGGCGCTCCCAAGACATCTATATATTGTGCTTCAAAACACGCATTGTTAGGTTTATCAAGGTCAATATATAATGAGTTCAAATCTGATAATGTTAGAGTTTTATGTATTTCTCCTGGTTCTATACAAACAGAGATGGGAAGAAAAGTTGAAGAATTAGGTCAAGATTATGATACATTTATAAACCCCCAAGAGTTAGCAGAATATGTAGTGTATATTTCATCCTTTGACAAAGAAATGATTTCTGAAGAAGTTAGATTAAATAGATTAATAATTAGATGAAATTAGGTGTAATACAAGGAAGACTTTCAGAACCCAAAGAGGGATTTCAAGAGTGTCCTGTAAATTGGAAAAAAGAATTTGATTTATTATCAAAACTTGGTTTAAATCATATTGAATGGATTGTAACACACGATAACTTTCACAGTAATCCTATTTTTTATAAAGATATAAGTGGTTATTCAATTTCATCAGTTTGTGCTGATTTTATGGTTAGTGATATGTTTTGTAACTCTGAATATTTAATGAAATATTTAGAACCATTATGTTTAGCTGTTGAAGAGAATAATATTAAAAATATTACAATACCATTGTTAGAAAACAGTAGTGTTAAAGAAAAAGACATTAGAGATAAATTTATGAAAGTGTTTTATCCTTATACTAAAGAACATAAAAATATAAATTTCCTAATAGAAGCTGAATTACATCAAAAAAAACTAAAAAAAATGCTTGACTTTAATAGTAATTTATTCGTAACTTATGATACAGGTAATATTACATCGTGTGGATTGAATCACGAAGATTATATTTTTGAATTGTCAGATAAAATAAAACAAGTTCATATTAAAGATAGAATCATAAAGCCTTTAGAAACTGTAGAACCCACAAAAGGTGACACAGATTTTGAATTAATATTTAAATGTTTAAAACAAATAAATTACAATGGTTTATATACTTTACAAACTGTTAGAATGGAAGATGGTAAAGAAATAGAAACAATTAAGAAACACAAAAAAATAATAGAAAATTTATATAATGTTTAATAAATTTAGTTTAAAAGATAAAGTTGTCGTAATTACAGGTGGTGCTGGGTTGTTGGGTAAAATGCACGCTGAAGCTGTAACCGAAGCTGATGGTACAGCTATATTAACTGATATAGTTGATGATGGTAAGTGTCATTATATGGATGTAACGGATAAAAAAAGTATTGAAAACTTTGTAAATAGTTTAGATAGAGTAGATGTATTAATTAACAACGCTGCGTTGAATCCTAAAATGTCAACAAAAGATGAAACTAATAGATTTGAAGACTTTAGTTTAGATAAATGGAATAAAAGTTTACAAGTTAATTTAACAGGTACTTTTTTATGTAGTCAAGTTTTCATAAATAAAATGATAAACGATGAAACAAAAGGTGTTGTAATTAATGTAGCTTCTGATTTAGGAGTTATAGCACCTAATCAAACTATATATGAAGATGATGTCAAACCAGTTGACTACTCTGTTACTAAACACGGAATTATCGGACTAACTAAATATTTGTCTACTTATTTTGCTGATAAAAACATAAGAGTTAATTCTATAAGTCCAGGTGGTGTGTATACAAATCAGTCAGATAATTTTGTCGAGAGGTTATCAAAACTAATACCAATGGGTAGAATGGCTAAAGCTGATGAGTATAAGGGTGCTATAATATTTATGTGTTCAGACGCTAGTTCTTATATGAACGGCCACAATTTAATTTTAGACGGGGGAAGAACAATATGGTAAATCGAAAACAAAAAATTAAAGATTTTGGGATTGGAAATTTTAAACAACTTATTATGACAACCGATGATTGGAATATAACTTTTGAAATATTTAATGAATGTAGAAAATTGTGTAAAAATAAATTAAGTAAAGAAGATTTAGAGGTAGTTGATATAATTACTCAAAAATTAGAAAAAAATGATAAGATGCCATGGGATGTTGACAACTCTGAAAAACACTTTTTGAAGCACAATCCTATTGAAGTTTGGTGTGAATATTTAATTTTTAGATATAAGTTTAGAATATATCCGGATATAAAAAAGGTTTCTGATTTTCCTGTATACCTTTTAATTGAACCAGCTTCACCTTGCAATTTAAGGTGTACAATGTGTTTTCAAGTAGATCCAACATTTAGTGGTAAAAAATCTTTAATGGGTATGATGGACTTAGATTTATTTAAAAAAGTAATAGATGAGGCGGTAGATGGTGGGACAAAAGCTATAACTCTTGCATCTCGTGGAGAGCCAACTCTACATAGACATTTAGGTGAAATGTTAGAATATGTAAGTGGTAAATTTTTTGAAGTTAAACTAAACACCAATGGAACAAAGTTAACAGAAAAATTATGTCACACTATTTTAAAGACAGGAGTTAATTCATTGGTTTGGTCTATTGACGCTCCCAAAAAAGAATTGTATGAACAGATAAGAGTTCGTGGTAACTTTGATAAAGTTATAAGTAATATAAAAATGTTCAATGAAATTAAAGAAAAACATTATCCAAATTCATCTATATTAACCACAGCGGCTGGTGTTATGTTTCGTGAAGACCAAGACATAGATGAATTTAATGATTTTTTTAAAAAGATAGCTGACCAAGTAGCTCTACAAGCTTGTGAAGAAAGATGGGATACTTACTCAAATGAATTAAGACCAGATATAAATAGTCCTTGTATTTATCTATGGGAAAGAATGTATATTTGGTTTGATGGAATTTGTAATCCATGTGATGTGGATTATAAAAGTTATCTTGAAACAGGAAATATAAAAGATAAAAGTATAAAAGATGTTTGGCGTGGTGATATGTATACTAAATTAAGAAAAGACCACTTGTCTAGTAATAGGAATAAGTGGAATCCATGTGATAGGTGTGGGTTGTGTTAATGGTAGACAAGTTATTATTAGTTGGTCCTGGAAACATAGGTTTAGATTATGTTAAGGTATTACAAGCTTTAAATGTCAATTTTGAAGTCGTTGGGAGGTCACCAAAAGATGACTGGATTGTTTCTGTATATGAATATGGTATTGAAAAGTATTTGAAAGAATCTACTGAAAAAATAGATTACGCTATAGTTGCTACAAATGAAAATCAATTGTATAAAGTAACTTTAAAATTAATATCTTATGGAGTAAGTAACATCTTAATTGAAAAACCAGGTTCTTTATTCAAAGATGAACTTGTTGAATTAAAAAAATTATCTGAATCCAAAAACATAAAATTGTTTATAGGTTATAACAGAAGATTTTATCAATCGGTTAAAAAGTGTAAAGAAAAAATATCTGAGTGTAATGATTTAATAAGTGGTTCTTTTTCATTTACTATAATTCCAAGTATGATAAATTTTGATAAATATTCAAAGAAAGAATTAGAAAGACTTTTTTTATATGAATCAACTCATGTTATAGATACAATTTTTTATTTACTTGGTAAACCAAAAGAATTGAATTGTTATACAAGTGGAAAATTAGAGTGGCACCCATCAGCAGCTATATTTCAAGGTAGTGGTGTAACTGAAAAGAAAGCTTTAATTAACTATGAATCTAATTGGACTTCTGCTGGTAGATGGTGGATTGAAATATCACTACCTAACGAAAAATTAATATTAAAACCTTTTGAAAAACTACACCACCAATACAGAGATAGTTTTGAACAAAGAAAATATCTATTGGAGGATGAAAAAATAGATATTGATTATAAACCAGGTTTATATAATCAAGTTTTTAGTTTTTTAAGTAATCAAAATGATTTATGTACAATTGATGAACAGATAGAGAATTTTAAATGGTATTATAAAATAGCAAATTACAAGGAAATATAATGGGTCATATAATTAAACCAATAGTATGTGAAGGATGTAAAGTTCCAAAAGGTTGGGGTGAAGAAATTATCATTGAAAACAATGAGATGTATTGTGGTAAACTTTTAATCTTTAAAGAAGGTTGTAAGTTTTCAATGCATTATCACTTGATTAAAGATGAAACTTGGTATGTAGATAAGGGTGAATTTCTCTATCGTTGGATAGACACGGAGAATGCTGATGTTCACGAACAAAAATTAAAAGTAGGTGATGTTGTTAGACAAAGAGTTGGACAACCACATCAAATAGAAGCTCTAACAGATGGAACTATTTTTGAAGTATCAACACAGCACTTTGATGAAGATAGTTATAGAGTATGGAAGGGGGACAGTCAATGATAATTTATGTAGACATTGATGGAACTATTTGTGAAACAAAAGGTTCGGACTATAGAACAGCAGAACCAAGACAAAAACAAATTGATAAAATAAATAAATTGTATGATGAGGGAAATACGATTATATATTGGACAGCAAGAGGAACAGTAACACAAATAGATTGGTTAAATTTAGTCCAAGAACAATTAGGTAAATGGGGTTGTAGACATCACGATGTAAGAGTGGGTAAACCACAATATGATTTATGGATTGATGACAAATCAAAAAGGATAGAAGAGTTATAGTGAAAACAGTCAATCTATTATGTAAAGGTCGTAGTTTAACACATTTAGAAAAACTTGGGGATTCTGAATTTGTGGTGTTAGCTAATGATTTTGATAGAGAAATATCACAAGTGAACGGACTTTCAGAGTATTTAAAGAACAAAGAAATACACATTTGTTTGAATATGGTGAGTGGATATAATGGTTATAATGAAATAGATTTTTTTAATAGATTTAATGTTACTAAATTAATAAGACCTTATCCATATGGGATAAGAGAGGCTGGTACTTCTGGTCAAAATATTCCATTGGAAGAGAATTTTTTAGGTGAACACCATAAAGAATTTATGTATAAAAATAGAAAATATGCATATGATTATACTGGAACAGGTATGGCATCATTTGCATATACTATGTTAGATTGTTCTGTAGATGTAATTAATTTAATTGGTATGGACTTCTATGATAACTTAAATTATGGTGTACAAAACTATTTAGTAGATTGTAGAGAAGGTGGAGATTTCACAAAAGATCCTTGGACTATTGAAGAAATGCAACAAAATTTTTGTAAATTAGTTAAGTCTAATCCAAAAATTCAAGTTAATATGATTACAACTTGTAAAAATTTTATAGATGAGTTTAAATTCATAAAAAATTTAAATGTAACGATAATAGATGGAAATGAAAAAAAAATATTGGAGAAAGAAAAAATGAAAAAAATAGCAATTATATCTTGTGGATGGCACTATCCATATCATTTATTTGAACAATTGTCAAAATTGAAATTACCTGTCGGATGGGAAGCTGAAAAATTTGTTGTTGGACATAGAGATCCAGATTTGGATGTGGTTAAAAAAGAAAAAAGGAATATATTAGATTCTGTTACCGATAAAGATAACATTTTAGTAAAGATTGATGAAAAAATGTATAAAAGAACTGCTAACAGAGAGGATTTTGATAATTTAGGTTTTAAATTTAGTTTGGAGGAAAACAAAATTGGTGATTTTTATTATTTTAATCAATGGGCTGAAAAAAATAATTGGGAAGAGTATGACTTATTCTTTTTCATGCACGATGACACATTTTTGCTTGGGGATTCTATAATAGTTGATGTAATAGAAAAGAAATGTGATTTGTGGTGGAAAGGACATGATAACGGGAGTGTAACTTCAACCAGTAAAGATACCGATTGGTTATTTTTAACTGGAACAGGAGACCAATTGTTATGTCCAAGAGGTTCATTTGCTTTTTTTGATAAAGAATTAATAAAATATATGAATGGACAATTTCCAATGGATAATATATATTATACGAGGTCTGGGATGAATGAAAGTCCAGGCTATCCAGCAAAAGCTTTTGATGGGGTAGAGACAAAACTTTCAGAAGATGTTCACAATACTGAACAATCAAAAGACCTCCATTCAGCTATAGATTATGGTACAATAAATCGAAGGGGTGGTCTCGGAGAGTGGAATCAAGTAGCGTATAATTTTTCTGGTATGATGCAGAAAAACAATTGGGTAGAAAAGATGACTAGACTTTCACCATATTTTAGAGTAAGTCAATATTGTGTAGAGGGTGAAAGAGGTTTATGTCATTTGTCAAAAGTCTCATCAGATAGTTATGTAGCAGGTATAAATGATTATGTAGATAAAATAATGGAGGAGTTATCGTGAAAATATTAATAACAGGAGTCGCTGGTTTATTAGGTTCAAGACTAGCTGATTGGATTTTGGAAAATACTGATAATGAGGTTATTGGTGTAGACGACTTGTCAGGTGGTTATATTGAAAATGTAAATTCAAAAGTTAAATTTTATAAATTTGATTTAGTGGATTTAAATGAAGTAGAGGGTGTGTTTAAAAAAGAAAAACCAGATATTGTTTATCATTTCGCTGCTTATGCCGCTGAGGGTTTAAGTCCATTCATCAGAAAATATAATTATGAAAACAATTTAATCGCATCTGCTAATCTCATTACAAAAAGTATTGATTATGATGTAAAAAGATTTGTTTTTGCAAGTTCAATGTCAGTTTATGGTAATAAATACGAACCACCATTTAGTGAAGATTTAAAACAATGTCCTATAGATTCTTATGGTATAGCTAAATTTGCAGTTGAACAAGATTTAAAAGTAGCTAGTGAACAACATGGATTAGAATATACAATTGTAAGACCTCATAATTTTTATGGTAGAAATCAAAATATATGGGATAAGTATAGAAATGTATTGGGAATATGGATGTATCAGATAATAAATGATATTAATCCAACTATATTTGGTGATGGTACTCAAACAAGAGCTTTTAGTTATGTAGATGATTCAATTGTTCCACTTTGGAACGCTTCACAAAATGATAAATGTATAGGGGAGATAATCAATCTTGGTGGTATAAAAGATTACACAATAAATGAAGCTTGTAATATTTTATGTGATGTAACTGGAACAAGTTTAAAACCTGAATATCTAGAAGCCAGGCACGAAGTTAAATATGCTTGGTCAACTTGGGACAAATCAGTAGAACTTTTAGATTTTAAACATAAAGTAAGTTTAGAAGAAGGTTTGACAAAGATGTGGGAATGGGCACATACACAACCAAATAGAAAAAGATTTTTTTGGTCTAATTATGAGTTAAATAAGGGTATTTATAATTATTGGAAAAAAGAGGGTGATGTATGAAAAATGTAGTTTTTATGATGGATATTGATATTAAGGGTGATGGTAGATATGCGAGTAGTAGAAGAGAAGCATATAAATATTCAATTGATAGTTGGAAAAAATGGTGTGATAAAAATGATTGTGAATTGTTTATACTAAATGATTTGTTGTTACCAAATGATGAGATGGGTATATGTTGGCAGAGATACTATCTTTTCGACATACTTGACAGTAATAATATCAAATACAATCAAATCGCTATGGTTGATGCTGATACAATAATTCATCCAGATACACCAAACTTTTTTGAGATGACTGATGGTAAATTATGTGGTGTTCAATTTGATGGTAGTTGGGATTGGGTATGTAGAAGTATTGAAAATTATTCAAAGTATATATTTGGTAATTATATGATGGATATTTGGAAATATTTTGATTGTGGATTTATTATCGTTAATCAAAACCATAAAGAATTATTTAAATCAATTACAGATTTTTATCATAATAATTCTCAAAATTTAATTAAAATGCAAAATACATTTTATGGTGGAACAGACCAAACACCTGTAAATATGTTAATTAATAAGTTAGGAATTGATTTTAAATTACTAGATTATGAGTTTAATATGAATGATATGGCTAGAAAAGAAATTTTAGGTGATGATTTATTGTTTACAAAATGTGGTTGGGTTTATCAATATAACGCTATACCAAATAACAAAGATAATCAATTGACAAATTATTTTATGAAAAAAACATATGAACATTTATATGGAGAATTAATTGATTAAAGTTGGTTTAATTGGTTATGGTAAATGGGGTAAAGTGCTTCACGATAAACTTCAAAAAATAGTTGATGTGGAATTTATATGTACAAGTAAAGATAACTATATGTCTAAGTTAGATGATGTAGATTGGGTTGTTGTCGCTACACCTGATAAAACTCATTATGAAATAGTTAAGAATTGTTTATGGTTTGGTGTAAATGTATTTTGTGAAAAACCACTTACACCAACATATAAGCAATCAGAAAAACTTTACAGATTAGCCGAGATGAGAAATGTTAAATTATATGTAGATGATATTCAGAATTACAGAGAATATGATTTTACTATAATGGAACATAACTTAATAGAGAGAAAAAAGAATGGTGGTGGTGATATAAAAGATATATTATATCGATTAACTTATCACGATATATATACATTATACAAGTATACAAAGTATTTAGAAGTTTATAGTATAAATCCAATCGATTTAAAAAATAAGTTACACTTTAGAGTAAACTTTAACGATATAAGTGTTGAATTTTTATATGATTTAAATTCAGAAGAAAGAGAACATCATATTAATGGTTTTAGTTTGACTGGTAAAGATGACATTTTAACTATGATGTTGGATAGAGTCTTCAAAGAAGATGTTGATTTTAAATACAATAAAGAAATTAGCTTATTTACTAACAAACTTATAGACCAAATAAATAGAGAATTATTTAAAAAAGTTGTAGTTGTTGGTGCTGGTATATTTGGATGTACAACTGCTTGGAAACTTGCAAAAGAAGGTTATGATGTAACTTTATATGAGAAAAATGATGATATAATCACTCAGGCATCTAATATAAATCAATATAGATTACATAGAGGTTATCATTATCCAAGAAGTAAAGAAACAGCGATACAATCTCAATGGGGTGAAACAAGTTTTATAAAAGAATATGGAGACTCGGTTGTCAATGGGGATATTGAACATTATTACTGTATAGCAAAAGAAGATAGTAAAGTTGATGCTAAACAATATGAAACATTTTTAGATGATTTGAATTTATATTATGAAAAGAAAAAGCTTGACTTTATACACAAAAATGTTGTAAGTTTATCAGTAAGAGTAAAGGAATATTTATTTAACCCTAAAAAATTAAAAGAAATTTGTTGGGATAAATTAAATAAATATAATGTAAATGTAGTTTTAAATCATAATTATGATATATGGGATTTAGATGATGATTATGTAATAAATTCTACATATGCTAATTTAAATCAAATATTACCAGAAGATAAACAAAAGAATTACCAATTTGAGTTATGTGAGAAACCAGTTATTAAGTTACCTGAACAATACAAAAATAAAAGTGTTGTTATAATGGATGGTCCTTTTATGTGTATAGATCCTTATGGTGACACGGGTTTACATGTGATGGGAAATGTTATCCACGCTATTCATAGTACTAATGTTGGTAAATTTCCTGAATATAATTCAAAATTTGATGAGTTATTAAATAAAGGTATTGTAAAAAATCCACCAATAACTAACATTGATAAGTTTATAGAATCAGCTAAAAAGTTTTTTATGGATATAGATAAATCAGAACACATTGGTTCTATGTTCACATTTAGAACTGTGTTACCTAACAGAGAAAAAGATGATGCACGGCCGACACTGGTAGAAAAAATTGATGATAATATGTTTTCAATATTTTCTGGTAAAATGGGAACTTGTGTAAATGCAGCAGAAGAAATTTTGGAGTACATTTAATGAAAATAAATAATAAATTTGCAATAGGTTGTTTAGTTCAATGGTATGAAATTGAAATAGTAGAAGAATATGTAAAAAGTATTAAAGATGCTATAAATCGAATAGAAAACAAAGAAAACATTGTTGTCGATTTTAAACTTGTAATCAATCAAGATTTAGAAAAAATTGATGAAAGTCAAATGACTGTTGATAAAATAATTACAAGATTTGAGGCGATGATAGATGGTTTTGAATTGGATGTTACGGAAGAACTTGTGACTATCGCCGACTATCGTAGATGGTTTAATGATTATTATTGTGATAAAGTCGATGTTTTAATGTGGGGAGAAAGTGATTCTTTAATACCAAAAACTACATTTGAAATATTAGATAATTTACATACAGAGGTAGGAAATCAAACACCTAAATATGTTTCTTTCTTTAGTACCTGTAAGATGTGGGATGAGAGTTGGAAAATGTTAGAACATCCTGATTTTACTGACAAACCATTTATTGATGGTGATACGGAAAATTGGTGGAGTCTTAAATATAATATGACATTAGATGAAATGAATAAAATAAATGACAAGGTTGAAGAATTAGATGTTCAGATGACAAATAATTATAAATTTAATGGGTGTGGGTTAGTTATATCATCTGATGTTGTAAAAAGTGGTGTGAACATACCTAAATCAGTATTCTTTATACACGAAGATACAGCTTTTTTAAATTCAATGACTAAAATGTTTGAAGGTAGAATACCACAATACATAATAAAAAATGTTTTGTTAGTGCATAATAGAAAACATCCAGAGAAAAGAAATTATATATTAGGTGAAGATGAAATAGATAAGGCTGATGTTGGTAAGAAAAGATTAACACATGATTGGTATATGAAGGCTAATAAAATGTGTGAACATAATGCCTATAATTTATTTAATCAAGACAAAGTTTATACTTGGGAGGATGTCTTTGAAGATAGGCAAAAATAGTAAAATAATAGCTAACCACATAGACATTCACGAATCTGTTGAGATTGGTGATAATGTTCATATTCATTGTGATACGATTAAGATAGATGAGTTTTCAAAGATTGGGAATGATGTTAAGATAAATTGTAAAAGTTTTGAAGCTGGTTCTTGGTTGTTTATGTGGGATAGAGTTGAAATTGGCAGAGGTGGTAATACTAGTCCCAATTCAAATGTAAAGATTGGAAATCATGTTGGTATATTTGAAGGAACAATTATAAATCCATCAGAATCGGTAGAGATTGGTGATGATGTTGGTATTGGTGCTGAAGTTATGATTTGGACACATGGAGCTTGGTTAGATGTTACACAAGGATTTCCATCAGATTTTGGTCCTGTTAAGATAGGTAACAATGTATGGTTACCAGCAAGATGTATCGTTTTACCTAATGTTACAATAGGAGATGACTCAGTTATAGGTATTGGTTCTATTATAAATAAAGATATACCAAGTGGTTGTTTGGCTGCTGGTTCACCTTGTAAAGTAATCAAAGAAAATTGTTACCCAAAAGAATTAAATAATGAAGAATTACAAAAAAAGGTCTTGGAAATTACAAATAATTGGTGTAAATTACATAGAGACAAAAATATAACTGATATTGAAATTGATTATGATGTTTCAAGAAAAATTATAACTTTAAAACAAGGTACAGATTTAATCTGGTTTACTCACTATGATGTCAGCAAGAAAGAAATGATTGGATACACCAACGAAGTATCAGAGGATTTACGAGATTATTTACGAAGAGAAGGTATAAAAATCTATACCGATAAACCATTTAAATCAATAAAACAGGAGTGGATATAATGAAATTTTTAAATTTTGATAGAGTTCTATGTTTATCACCTCATCCAGATGATGTGGAATATAGTATGTCAGGAACAATAATGAGAAACACGGGTACAAAGTTTGATATTTTTTGTTTGAGTCGTGGTGGTGCTAAAGGATTCGATGAAACCAACAAACAAGATAGACGGACAGAAGTCAATCATTTTTGGGATGCTGCGAGGTGTAAAAATATAAAACTTCTTTTTTTCTCTAATACAGAATACTTGGAAGATAAGAATGAACCAGAATGGATTAATTATATTGAAAAAACATTTTTAGATGAAAACGATTATGATTGTATACTTATTCCACCAAGTAAAGACTCAATGTATGAACATCGTTTTGTGAATAAATTTGGAGATGCTCTTGTTAGAAAAGATGCAATATCATTAATTGAATATAAGACTGTTAGTGCATTAAATACTTGGATTCCAAATGTTTTTAGTAATATTACACCATTTTATAATAGAAAATTAGATGCTTTAAATGCATTTAAATCACAGAGTGAAAAATTATATTTTAAAAAACCTACATTAGATTCATTTCACAGTAATTTTCAATGTAGAAAACGGGGTAAAGAATTTGTTGAACAGTTTAGAATAATAGAAATATTTAGGGGTTAATGATGAAAAAAGCTTTAATAGTAGGTGGTTCAGGTACAATAGGTTCAGCGTTTATAAAAGAGTTTTCCGATAGATATGAATTTACAAGTATAGCTAGAAATGAGTTGATGCAAGCAGAATTAAAACGAAGACATCCTAATGTCGATATATATTTTTCGGATATAGAGAGTGAAGAAAGTTTGATTACTATATTCTCTAAAGTTAAACCGAATGTTGTCATACATATGGCTGCGATGAAACATGTGAATCTAGCTGAAGAAAATCCCATCAATGCGTGTAGAGTAAATGTTTTGGGAAGTTTAAATGTAATATCAGCTAGTGTTAAAACAGGTGTACCAATGACGATTGCTATAAGTACTGATAAAGCGTGTTTTCCTGAAAATGTATATGGTTATAGTAAATCTTTAATGGAACATTGTTTCCTTGATGCAAATACTGAAACTAATAAATTTGCTGTGTGTAGATTTGCAAATGTAGCTAATACGAATGGTTCTGTCATACCATTTTGGTTATCGGAAAAAGAAAAAAATAAACCATTAAAGTTGACTAACAAAGATATGAATAGATTAATGTTCTCACAGAAGTCTGCAGTCAATCTTATAAATAAAAGTATTGATTATTGTGAAAAAAATGGTGGTGGATTCATAGCTTCAACATTTATGAAATCAGTTAATATGTATGATTTAGCAAATGTGATTTCAGATAATATTGAAGTTGTGGGACTTAGGCCAGGCGAAAGACTTGATGAGAAATTAATAAGTGAAAAAGAATTATCATTTACTTATATTGAAGATGATTTAATAATCCTAAAAAAAGAATTAAATCTTGGTAAAAACAAATTAAATGATGAATATTCATCTCAAACTGCTGATAAAATGAACAATGAGGAAATGTTGGAGTTGGTTAGAGGATGAAAATAGCTTTCTTTACAGAGGGTGGATTTGCAGGTAAAATTAAAAGAAATAATCCTAATATGAGAAACGATACTGCTTGGATACATTCACTTGATGCTACACATTATCCAATGTATAAATTACATGAATTAGCAGATAACAGTTATGATTTTGGTATTATGATATTACCTAAAAAAAGACAATCATTATTAAATTATCCATTGTTGGAACATTATAAAAGAGTATGTAAAAAAGTTACTGTAATGCAGGAAAGTTACTATAACTATTGGCAAGATAGTCCAATTATAGAACAAATTTGGTATTACAATTTTTTAGTTGAGATGGATTTAATATTTTGTCACAATGATGTGGATTTAAAATACTATCGTGGTTTGACTGGTAAAAAATGTGAAATAATGCCAACTCTTATGATTACTGATTTTATTAAAACATCAGAAGAGAAAACTGAGAGTGTAATGATGGGTGGTAATTTAGTTAAGGATTATGGTGGTATTGACTCTTATATGGTTGCTAGAGAAATAACTGATAATATTTGGTGTATAACGACAGGTAGAATGAAAGAAGAAGAAAAAGAAATGGATATAAATCATTTGCCGTGGGTTTTATGGGTAGATTGGATTTATGAATTATCTAAACATAAATATGGAGTACAACTTGGTACAGCAGCTGCTGGTACATTCAATCTAAATTGTGCCTATTTGGGTATTCCTTGTGTTGGTTACAACAATGTAAATACACAAAGATGTCATCCTGATTTGAGTGTTGATGTTGGTGATGTAGAGAGGGCTAAGCTTCTAATGAAGAAATTAAAAGAAGACACAGATTTTTATAGTGAATGCAGTAAAACCGCAATCCAAAAATATAATGAGTGTTTTGATGAAAAAGTTTATATTTATACAATGAAAAAGGTTATACAAAAGGTTATGTCAAATGATTAAAAATAAAACAATTCTGATTATAGGTGGTACAGGTGCTTTAGGTCAGACTCTTACAAAAAGATATTTTAAAGATAATAAGATAGTTATATTCTCTCGTGATGAACACAAACAAGTAAATCTATCCCGTAAATTCCCATCAGTAGTATTTCAAATAGGTGATGTAAAAGATAAAGATTCAGTTTTACAATCATTGAATGAATATAAACCCGATGTTGTAATTAATACAGCAGCTTTAAAGCATGTCCCAATATGTGAAGACAATCCATATGAAAGTGTTAAGACAAATATCATAGGACATAAAAATTTAATTGATTGTGTAAATTTGAGTAAACATCAGATAGAAACATTAATGTTCATATCTACGGATAAAGCTTGTAAACCTATAAATGTATATGGTATGTGTAAGGCTATATCAGAAAGACTTTATATTGATTTTGCTAACAAACAGAATGATATAAAAGTTGTTTTGTGTAGATATGGTAATGTATTAGAATCAACTGGTTCGGTAATTCCATTCTTTCAGAGTTTACTTGAAAAAGGAAATCAAGAATTACCAATAACAGATAAGAGGATGACAAGGTTTCTTATAACATTAGAAGAATCTGTTGACTTAATAGAATGGTCATTTAATCATTCAGAATCACATGGAAATATTATTGTACCAAGATTAGAATCTATGATGATGACAGATTTAGCTACAGAGTTAGGTAAATCATATGGTGTTAATGACATAAAACTAAACTATGTTGGAATTAGACCTGGTGAAAAAATACACGAAGAAATGGTTAGTTTAGAAGAATCATTAAGAAGTAAAACATTTAAAAAGTATTTTATGATTACAGATAATATCATAAATGAAGAAGCTTGGTCATTTGCATCAGATACTGTAATTCTACCACCTGAAGAAGTTCAAGATTTTTTAAGAAATAAAAAGGTAATTAAATAATGAAAGTTTTAATATTAGGTCATAAAGGTATGTTAGGTCATATGGTTCACAAATATTTTTCTACAAAGAAAAATTGTGAATTAGTTACTACAGATTTTAGATGGCCGGACAGAGAATTTAAAAAGTTTATTCTTGACTTTGATGGTAATTTTGTTGTGAACTGTATAGGAGCAATACATCAAAGGACTAATGAATTTGGAGTAAATACAGATTTACCTATATGGTTAGATGGTATTAATTACAGAAGTAAAAAATTTAAAATTGTTCATCCAGGAACTGATTGTGAAATTGATGATGATGACTACGGTAACTCTAAAAGAGAAGCAGCTGATTACTTGCTAAAAGATGGTAAAGACACAACGATAATAAAAACATCTATAATAGGACCAGAATTAAATTCAAATTCAAGTTTGTTGGGGTGGTTTTTAAGTAGTGAAAAAGAAGTTTCAGGTTATAGTGAAGCTTATTGGAATGGTAGTACAACTTTACAGTGGGCAAAAATATGTTATAAATTACTGAATGATTGGAATAGTTTTGAAAAATTAAATATACCAGTGACTGAGTGTATTTCAAAATATGAATTATTAGAAATAATAAAAGATGTTTTTGAAAAAGATGTTATCATAAACAAAAATTCAGATATTGAAGTAAATAAGTGTTTAGTTGGAAACATTAAAGTTCCAACGATTAAAGAACAACTTATAGAGTTGAAGGAGTTTAATAATGATTATTGATACTAATCCAGAGTTTGGTTATGAAATAGCTTGTGTGATACCATATGCATATTGGTTACACGAACAAGGTAAATTAGAAAAAGTAATTACATCAAAAGGTATGAAACCATTCTATTATTTTTGTGACGATGTAGAGGAAAAATATAATTATAGAACTGTAGATAATGGAGCTGCGGGTTTAAATGATATACCAAACAATTGGATTCATCACAATGCTGAAGCTGTTTTTGGTAAAGACTATGGTGAGTTGTCTGAAAAACAAAAAGAAGATGCTAATGGTGTTTTAGATTACTCTCAATGGAAACTACCACCTTATATAGATTACTATAAAGATGATAGATTTAAATTTGAAAAACCTATGATTGTTATTTCAAATAAAATAGTTATGGATCACTCAAAAGAACCACATGCATATTTTGATTTAAAAACACTTTATAATATGTTTAATTATCTAACAGAGAATAATTATGCTGTTGTTTATAAAAGATCTAAAATGAAAGAGTTTGCTATTGATCAAAACGAACAATCAACATTGTCTAAGGGTTATGACATAAGGGCAAATGTCGATGGGATTGGTGAGATTGATGATCACGAACTTACAAATTATTATGATGATGTGTATTTAATTGATGATATAGTAAAGAAAAATACAAATTATAATTTTAATGAGGTTCAACTTAGACTTTTTTCAAACGCTAAGGGATTCATATCTATTGCTGGAGGTAATGGAATATTTTGTAGTTGTTTTGGTGAAAGAAATGTAACTTATGTAACTACAAGTGGTGAACTTAGAGATAATTATTTTCAGAAGAACGGTTATTATTGTAAGTTATCTAATTGTGATGTCATACCAGTCAGAGATCCAGAGAGTGATATAATTCAAAGGGGACATAATGACTACAATAGTTTAATTAATAAAATAAAGGAGGTGTTTTGAAAAGATTAATTATAGCACCGCATGTAGATGATGATGTTTTAGGGTGTGGTGGGATATTGGATGAAACTTGTCATGTTATTTATTGTGGTTTAGATGAGTCAGGAATAAATGACAGACCATCTATGAATGAGAGATTAGATGAAATATTTGAAGTTAAAAAGACAACAAATCATACCCATGAAGTTTTAGATAATTTAGTTAATCGGTATGATGAATATAAATTGATTAGTCAGATTGAGGAAATAATAAATGACTTCAAACCTGATGAAGTTTATATATGTCACCCCTCATATAATCAAGACCATAGAACAGTCTATGATGCTACAATGGTTGCATTAAGACCACACGATAAGAATTATTTTGTAAAGAAAGTTTTTGTATATGAACAACCACATATGTTATTTTGGGATAATGGTGGGGTTGATTTCAAACCAAATCATTTTATACCTATTGACATTGAGAAGAAAGTAAAAGTATACACAACTATGAAATCACAAGTAAGAAGTTTCAGAAGTCCTGAACACTTGAGAGCTATCGGTAAATTAAGAGGTGGACAAAGTAATTGTGATTATGCTGAAGCATTCCAAATATTAAGGTGGGTTAATGGATAAAGTATTGATATGTGGTTATAGAGATTGGTCTTATGAATTGTATTCTAAATTAAAATTATATGATTATGATGTAGTTTATGTTGATGATAAAGATTTTTTAGATATTGTTATTAAAGATTTAAAACCAAGAATGATATTTTTTATTGGTTGGAGTTGGATTATTAAACAAGATATAATAGATAACTATCCATGTATATGTTTACATCCATCACCACTACCAAAATATAGGGGTGGTTCACCAATTCAACACCAAATAATAAATGGCGAAAAAGAAAGTGCTGTTACATTATTTGAAATGGATAATGGTATAGATACTGGTGACATTTTATATCAAGAGTCGTTTTCTTTAGATGGTGATTTAAAGGATATTTTTAATAGAATCGTTGAAATTGGATTTAATGGAGTTTGTAACATACTTGATGGTGAGATTAGAACTGTTAAACAAAACAATAAAGATGCTACATTTTACAAGAGAAGAACAAAAGGTATGAGTGAGATAAAAATAGATGATTTTAAAAACTATACATCTAAAGAATTATATGACAAAATTAGATCTTTACAAAATCCTTATCCAAATGCTTTTATAAGATGTAAAGACAATACAAAGTTATTTATAACAAATACCAACTTAGGAGAAGAAATTGAAACCAATTAGTTTTATACAACCAAGTAGAAACAATTTAAAGTATTTAAAATGGAGTTACAATAGTATTAGAAAGAATCTTGGATACATACACGAGATATGTTGGGCTGATGATTTTTCAGATGATGGGACTTGGGAATGGATGCAAGAAATACAGAAGAAAGATAAAAATGTTAAGATACATAGAAACGAAGGCCCTACAAGATTAGGACATACAATTCTTTACGATACATTGATTAATGATTATGCAACCAATGATATTGTTATGATATATCACGCTGATATGTATGCTTGTCCTGGTCTTGATGTAGAGATAAACAAACATATCAAGAAAGGTGTTGTGGTTAGTGGAACAAGAATAGAACCACCACTACATCCAGATGGTCCAGAAAAGATATTAGCTGATTATGGTATTGAACCTGAAGAGTTTGATGAACAGCAATTACTAAGAGATTTAGATAAGATGAAAGATGAGGGTAAAACCACAGAAGGAATATTTGCGCCGTGGGCTATAATGAAAGAGGACTTCCAAAGTATTGGTGGTCACGATGAATTATACGCACCACAATCAAAAGAAGATTCAGATATATTTAACAGATTCTTATTGGCTGGATATAAGTTTGTACAGACTTGGGAGGGTTTTGTATATCATATGACTTGTAGAGGTTCAAGATTTGCTGATGGTGCTAAAAGAAATCCAGATGGACAAGTGTTTATGAAAGGTAGAGAAACAGATGAGTGGTTGAAACAGAATCATAAATCTACTCGTAACTTTATCAGAAAGTGGGGACACTTTGTAAAACACGATGCTTTATTGAAACCGATTGTACCACCAAAGTATAATGTTGGTTTTGTTATTGTTGGTTGTAGTGAAGATATTTTATATGAATTAGAACCCTGGTGTTCAAACATATATGTAGATAGTCCATTGGTAAATGCATACATTGAGAAGGAACAATCAGAAACAGATTTTGATTTAAAGAAAAGAGTTCAAGGTTTATTTGACACAGGTGGTAATGATGTAACTCTTGAATTTGATGCTGGTGATTTCAATCAAGAAAGTTTTAACATCATAACAAGTTTATCAGAAATACTTTTAAGTGACAAAGAACTTCAAGAGGGTAGTTTTGGTGAATTTGAATTAGGAATATTTAAAATAAAAATAAATAATTTACAAACATATGAGGAGGAGTTAATTAAATGCGAGCGTTAGTAACAGGAGGAGCAGGATTTATAGGTAGTAATCTTGTTAATCGATTGATAAAAGATGGACACGATGTTGTTATCGTTGACGATTTGTCGACGGGTAAAAAAGAAAAAATACATCCAAAGGCAAAAGCTTGGATTGTAGATATATCAAATGTTGATGAAAATTGGGAAAAGATATTTGATAATGTAGATGTGGTATTCCATACGGCTGCTAGAGCTCGTGTACAACCATCTATAGTAAATCCAATAGAATTTAATAATGTAAATGTAACTGGAACATTAAATATGTTAAAGTGTTGTGTTGATTATGGTGTACATAGATTTATATATAGTTCATCATCATCAGTATATGGTAATGTAGAACAACTACCAACACCTGAAGAACATAAATTAAATCCAATGAGTCCATATGCTTTACAAAAATTAATTGGTGAACAATATTGTAAATTATATAGTGAACTACACGGATTAGAAACTGCTTGTTTAAGATATTTCAATGTATATGGTGATGGCATGAGTTTAGAAGGTGCATATAAATTAGTAATACCTATCTTTACAGAGCAAATGTTAAGAGGAGCTCCTATGACAATTAGAGGTGATGGGGAACAACGAAGAGATTTTACTTATGTTGACGATGTTGTAGATGCAAATATTAGATGTATGGATTATCCATCAGAACTTAATGGTGAATCATTTAACATTGGTAATGGTGATAATCGTTCAGTTAGTCAATTAGCTGATATGATGGGTGGTAGTCGAATGCATGTTGAACCTGTAATTGAACCAAAGGAAACTTTGGCTGACAACAGTAAAGCTAAGAGAATATTGGGTTGGGAGACAACAACTAAAATAGAAGATTGGATTAAAACTTATAAGGAGAAAATGGGATTATGAAGATAGGTATAATAGGAAACGGATTCGTAGGTTCATCAGTAGCATTTGGTTTTTCACCACAAACAGGTTGTGATGCAGAAGTAAAAATATATGATAAAGATGAAACTAAATCAACACATAAATTAACTGAAGTCGTTAATGATTCAGATTATATATTTTTATCAGTACCAACACCATCAAATCAAGATGGTTCAATAAGTTTGGATATATTGTTTGATGTATTTAAAGATATAGATGATGTTATTGATTATGAAAATGACTATCAGCCAGTAATATTATTGAGGTCTACTGTAACTCCAGGAACAACATCTAAAATACAAGGTGAGTATCCAAGAATGAATATTGTATTTAATCCTGAATTTCTTACAGAAAGGTCAGCTAAATTTGATTTCATTAATCAAGCAAGATTTGTCGTTGGAGGTTCTTGGGGAAATACAATGATGGTTGAAAATTTATATAAATGGAGATTTGGAGAATCAACACCTGTAATTAAAACTAATTATCAAACGGCTGAATTAATTAAATATATGAATAATTGTTTCTTTGCAACTAAAGTATCATTTATGAATGAAATGTATCAAATATCAGAAAAATGTGGTGCAAATTGGAGAGAGGCTGTTGATGGATTTGTTAGAGATGGTAGAGTAGGTCATTCTCATATGAATGTTCCAGGTCCTGATGGGAAATTAGGTTTTGGTGGTAGTTGTTTTCCCAAAGACATACAGGCTATGATTAATTTTTCAGATTCTCTTGATACACCATCAAATGTATTAAAAGGTGCTTGGAAAACTAATTTAGAGGTAAGACCAGAAGAAGATTGGAAAGAATTAAAAGGTAGAGCAGTTGTTGATGAAAATAATTAAAATAATGCTTGACTTTAATAGTAAAAGATTCGTATATTATAGGAGAAGAATAAGATGTCACAGATAAATCCAAGAGAATGGAAAAATTGGGATACTGAGAAAGAAGACAGAAAAAGAAATAAAAGACTTAAAAAAAGAAAAAGTCTTAAAGAAGCTAAAAACAAAAGGAGAAAACAAAAATATGTTAAAAAAGATGATTAAACATATATTTATATATACAACATTATGTATATTATTCATAGGTTGTGACAATGATGTATTTGGTCCAACTAATGAATGTTCATATTGTAATTTAGAATTAGAAGCACCTGATTTACCAATGGATGAAAATGGTATTTATCATTTAGATTATGATGAAAATGAAATACAAACATTTACTAAACTAAGAGCTTATGTTGGTTATGAGATGGAATATTTAGGTTGGACAACAGATGTTACATTTGAGGGTTGTACTTGGGATTATTGTGAAGATGTTCCAATTGTAAATGGTGCTAGTTATACAGATGATGATGGTTATGGTTATCAGATGGTAGGTGTATATGAGGGTAATATAGGTGATATTGCAACAATTTGGGTAGGATATTACGATGAATATGGTAATCAATGGGTAGATAACATAAGGATAATGATAGATGAATAAATTAGGTGGTTATATAACAAAATTAATGACAACTGTTCTTGATAGAGAACAAGAACAATTTGTAAAAGATTTAGCATTAAGTGAATTAACAAGACTTAATGTTGATGTGAATGATTTTATCGGAAAACATACTAAAGATATGTACGATAAAGCAAAAGAAGAAACAGAAAAAAAGTTATTACAGGAGGACAAGAAAAATGTCAAAAATAAGTAAAGAAGGTTATGAACAAATAAAAGTAATCAAAAATGCACTTGATTCAATGTATGACAAGTTAGATACAACAGTGTACACCAAAAAAGGTGCTAAATATGATTCAAAGAATGTTTTTGACTCAGTTAAAGATGAGTTTCAAGCTATTGCTGGTATTGTAGAACTTAGTGGTACTTGGGAAGAGGTACAATAATGGCTAATAACAATCAAGTAAATGATAGATATAATCCAGCTGGTGTTAATAGTGTAGATTTTGAAGAATTTTATTTTGGTGATTTAGAGGTAGGTGAATTGTTTTGGCAAACTGATAGACCAGAAGAATCTAACCCGTGGAGAAAAGAAAATCAAACTCAAGGTAAGAATCTAAAAAGTCAAACACTTCATAACTTTAATCCAAAAACAAAAGTATTTCAGAAAATCTAATGAGTGCAAATCGTCCTTTAAACATTCCTGGTAGAAGAAAAGTAATAACCAAGAATATGATTTTAGAGGCTCAGAAACATACAAAGTCCAATATGGCTGCGGCTAGATGGATGAATGTATGTTATACCACTTATAGGAAATGGGCTAGATATTATAAGGTATTTGAACAACACAAGAATCAAACTGGTGTTGGAATAACAAAAGGTTGGGCTACAAGAACAACCAATGTTGAAGAGATAATACTAGGTAACAGAAAAGTTCCAAGAAAGTGGAGTCAATCTACTGTAAAGAAAGAGTTGATTGATAAAGGTTATTGGACAGAGGATTGTCATCATTGTGGGTATAATGAAACTAACTTAGAAACAGGTAAAGTATGTTTGGGGGTAGATTTCAAAGATGGTGACAGTAAGAATTGGTTAAATGATAACATTAGATTACTATGTGCTAATTGTTATTATTCATTTAATGCATATTTTCCAAGTGCTAAGAAATTTTGTAAATAAATAGGGAGGTTATAGTGAAAGATATAAGAGGTACGATATTAAAAATTGGTAAAAGAGTTTGTATTCAAGAGGATATACCATCTGTAAATGGTATGTTATATAAAAACACTATTTGTAAGGTAGAGGCTCTTGATAAAAGTAAAGTTCAAGTTCAAGATAGAGCTGGAAAACTTTGGTGGATTGGTTACAATCAAGTAAGTGCGAGTTTTTTATAATGGGATATGAAGACGAAATGGAAGATTTTTACGATGAAGAAGAATTTAACAAAAAACAATTAGAACAACTAAAAAAAGAAATACTTGATGAAGCTAAAAAAGTTGTTGAAAACTATGTTGATAACCCAAGTGATATTTCAGGTAGTACAGTAAATATACATGAAAATAGTCCATTTTTAGATGAAGATAGTAAAGGTGAACCAGCGTTTAGTGGTAGTCGTTGGAAACATATAATAAAGAAGAATTAAATGTTAATAAGAGAATTTATATCAGAAACAAATAAAAACAAAATGATTTCAGATTTATTGAAATACTACAAAGTTGGTAGTGTTAGAGTTAAATTAAAATCAATGAAGAATCATGCACATTATGATGTAGATAGAGGAACATTAGAATTATCTACAAAATATAAGACGATTAAGAATAGTCAACTAAAAGAGTTCTTGATTACAATACTTCACGAGATTTATCACGCGATGGATGCCAAGAAATATGGTTGGAAGAAGTTCAAAGATATGTATGAAATGGAAATGAACTTACAGATAGCCAAAGGTAAAGATGAATACGATGATAACAAGTATGAGATAGAAGCAGAAAAGTTTGGACAAAAGAATTGGTCTAAATGGAAAACAAGATTTAAGAAAGAAAATTTAATTTAAACGGGGCTGTAACTCAGTTTGGGAGAGTGCTTCCCTTGCACGGAAGAAGTCGCAGGTTCGAATCCTGTCAGCTCCACACCTCATTGTAACATTCCTGTTACAAACTGTTACAAATAAAACACACAAAACATTTGGTTATTTGCCATATTCTTCGTATATTATAGTATGATAAGAAATGATAAAAAAGGAGAAGATATGGTTTTAATGAATGGTTTAGATTATATTGATTTAGATAGTGTAGGTTCAACACTTACAAAAGATTTATTAGTATTCCCACAAGATATATCAGAAGCACCAACAACAGCGAGTGAAGCTGAAGAGATGTTAGGTGTTCACATTTATGATTTAACAGATGAATGGTGGAGTAATTTATCATTTGTTGATGGTTGTGATGCACTTGAGTTTATAGAACTTAATACATATGAAATAATTGTTGCAGGTCCATTTAGTGTTTGGAAAGAAAAGATATTCAATTTAATAGGTTGTGTAGATATGTTGGAGGTTATATAATGAGTTGTGATAAATGTAAAAAACATAGTTCAACAATAACATATAAAGATAAAAATTATTGCACTTGGTATTGTGCAAAGAAAGGGTAAATATGAGTTTTGTATATAATTGGAAAGTTAAAAATGGAGATAAAGTATTGGTAGAATACTGTTGGTCATCTGTTGATAATTGTACTAAGGTGGTTGAAATGTCTGTAAATGGTAAGTTTCATAGAGAAACTTGGATGTCATCTGAAGGAAGAGAAAAAATGCATAAATTATTAACCGATGATTATATGAATAGGAATGGAATCTTATCACAAGATTTTTATTCAGAAATGGAGGCTTAATATGAAAATAAAAACAAATAACATTGAAGATATAGTTTCAGAGGTTAAAGGTATTAGTTTTGAAGAAGCTTGTGAACACCCACTTGTTAAAGAGATAAATGAAGTTATGATGAATTATGTTGATAAAAAAATTATGGAAGCATTTGGAGACACATCTATAATGGGTAGTTCTAATGGTGGATTAAAGTTAGAAATGAACATTGATAGTGTAATTGATGTTGGTGAAAATGGTGATAAAGAAATTGTTAAATCATTAACTTAATTGTTACAAAGTGTTACATTTTATTTGTTGGTTATTAGCAAAATATTCACTAACTTATAGTATGATTGGAAATGACAAAAAAGGAGATTTTATGAACGACATCACTCAAGGATACCAACCACTACCACAAGATAAATGGGGTT
>Ga0206126_10001811_pt1 | contig 24814 bp, 24 predicted proteins | sample Helgoland_Spring_5_FD_148621 | JGI IMG/M metagenome (GOLD analysis project Ga0206126, IMG submission 148621) | Pelagic subsurface seawater microbial communities from Kabeltonne, Helgoland, North Sea - Helgoland_Spring_Bloom_20160412_1 | ecosystem: Environmental > Aquatic > Marine > Epipelagic ...
AATTTACTTACAGGGTTATATTAGTGAACCGGTTACGCAAGAAGCCTTGCTTAATGCTAAAGCTCAAATGAATCTCGTGCAAAACAAAACAGTCTGCGCGAAGGAGACTTTTAAAGAAAATTGGTCGGGACGGCAGGATTTGAACCTGCGACCACTACACCCCCAGTGTAGTGCGCTACCAGGCTGCGCTACGCCCCGATTTTAGGTGGGCAATAATACATTACCTTTTAACTTTTGCAACCCATACAGACAGTTTAGTCAATTAGGGTAATTTTGTGCGAGTTAGCGACGCAAGTACGTCTTCTAATTCAGAAATGGTTTGCTCTACAAGTTGATTATAAGGTGTACTTTCTTTTTTGGTGGCTTCACCTTCCAAACGCTGTTTGGCACCGCCAATGGTAAAGCCGTGCTCATAGAGCAGCGAACGTATTTGACGAATAAGAACAACATCTTCACGCTGATAGTAGCGTCTATTACCACGGCGTTTAACTGGGTTAAGGCTTGGGAACTCTTGCTCCCAGTATCGAAGCACATGGGGTTTTACTGCGCAGAGTTCGCTGACTTCACCGATGGTGAAATAGCGCTTTCCGGGAATTGTCGGAAGCTGGTTGTTGTTACTTGGTTCCAGCATGTATCTCTACCCGATTCTTAAGTTTTTGCCCGGGTTTAAAGGTAACAACACGACGAGCAGAGATGGCGACATCTTCACCTGTTTTGGGGTTTCTGCCCGGGCGACTTTTCTTGTCACGTAACTCGAAATTACCAAAGCCTGATAACTTCACAGAATCATTAGATTCAAGCGCGTGGATAATTTCCGCATAGAACATCTCAACCACTTCTTTCGCTTCGCGCTTATTAAGGCCAAGTTCATCGAATAGCATTTCTGCTAGATCAGCTTTTGTTAGTGCACTCATCACATAGTGTCCATGTTTCGAAAATTTCCTAACTGAATTAACTTCTTAATTCAGCCCCTAAAGAGCTATTGAGCTGATTAACTACTTGATCGATAGCCTGATTTATCTCTTCATCGGTAAGAGTGCGCGAACTGTGTTGAAAGGTCAAGCCTAAAGCAATGCTTTTTCCTTTATTTTCAACATCTTTGCCGTGATATACATCAAATAACTTTAAATCAATTAACCCATCGCCTGCAGCTGACCTGGCTTCATCAATTAATTGTTGGGCCGGCACACGGGCATCAACCATAAAGGCCAAATCTCGCTTAACTTCTGGAAACTTGCTGACTTCTTTTGCCTTAATTACGCTAAATTGGTTTATCTTGCCAATATCTACATGAAATACATACGTGGATTTTGTAACCTCTAGTTGCGACTCAACCGCCGGGTGTAATCGGCCTATCCAACCTACATTTTGTCCATTAGAAATAATTTCAGCACACTGCCCAGGATGCAATGCAGGGTGGGTTGCTGCTTTGAATATTATTTTATCGACCCATTGGTTATCTGAAAGCACCGCCTCAAGATCACCTTTGATATCATAAAAATCAACCTGTTCTTTACCGGTAGCCCAACCTATAGGTAATCTTGAGCCACATATCAGTCCGCCAAGGGCAAGATTTTGCTCAAGACCCGCTACCGCAGATGTATCATCAGAGGGTATAAAGCACTGCCCTACTTCAAATAGCCGCACTCTACTCTGCTGTCTATTAAGGTTGTGCACCGCTGCATTAACCAAGCCTGGCCATAAGCTGGTCCGCATAACGGATAGATCTTGCGATATAGGATTACTAACCTTTACTCCCTGACGCTGAGGATCCAAAATTTGCAATAACTTGGGCTCAACAAAACTATAGGTAATAGCCTCTTGGTAACCAAGCGAAACTAAACGCTCTCTAAAAAATTGTAATGGCTTTATAGTTTCATTGGTTGCCTGAATATCAACTGCCATGGCTGGGGTTGTTACCGGTAAATTATTGTAGCCATACACTCTCGCCACTTCTTCTACTAGGTCTTGCTCTATTGCTAAATCAAAGCGCCAGCTTGGAGACGACCATATACCGAGGTTATTATCTCGCTTCTCTGAGTGAAGACCCAGTCGGATTAACATATCATCAACCTTGTCAGCATCAATAGCTACACCTAGCTGTTGTGCTAAGTGCTGATCCCGTAGCGATATACTCACCGGCTGGGGTAAATGCGCTGCAGCTTCAGAAACCGTTATCGGGCCAACATTGCCGCCACATATTTCAACCAGCAAGGCTGTGGCACGCTCTAGAGCCCGTATTTGTAATTCTGAATCAACACCGCGCTCAAAGCGGTGTGATGAGTCGGTATGTTTGCCATAATTTCTCGCTTTACCCGCAATAGCTATTGGGTCAAACCACGCACTTTCAAGGAATATATCTGTGGTGCTATCGGACACCGCAGACGCTGCACCACCCATAATACCGGCCATAGCAAGCACTTTAGACTGATCGGCAATCACAAGAGTATCTTTAGCTACTTTTACATCACTTCCATCGAGCAGCGTAAGAGTTTCGTCTTGCCCCATGCGAACAACAATATTGCCATCGATCTTGGTCAGATCAAAAGCATGCATAGGCTGACCCAACTCTAGTAATACATAGTTTGTAACATCAACTGCAGGCCCTAAAGTTTTAACACCGCTTCGACGAAGGCGCTCTTGCATCCATAGAGGGCTTGGGCGCGCTAGATCAAGATTGCGCACAATACGTCCAGCGTATCGAGCACAGGCCTCTGGTGCCTCTATAGACACCATTACAGCATCATCAATCATTGCGGCAACAGGGTCTATTTTAAGCTGATTAACAGGTTCGCCGTTCAGCACGCCAACTTCGCGCGCCAGGCCCCTTATACTTAAGCAGTCGGCACGGTTTGGCGTTAAGTCAACTTCAATAATATTGTCATTAAGGCTGAGGTATTCAACTAGGTCTTGACCCACCGGTGCGTCTGATGGAAGCACCCATAGGCCGGCATCATCATCGCCCAAGGCTAACTCAGTTTGGCCGCAGAGCATACCCAGGGATTCAACACCTCGCAGCTTCGCTTTCTTAATTTTAAAGTCTTGCGGCAGTCTAGCCCCTACAGTGGCAAAGGGTATTTTTATACCGACTTTGGCATTAGGCGCGCCACAGACTACTTGAATCTCTGTATCGCCATTACCAGCCACCTGGCAAACGCGCAATTTATCTGCATCTGGATGCTGCTCAATGGAAATAATTTCCCCTACTACAACACCAGAAATATCGGGGGCAGCCGCTTCTACAGCGTCCACCTCAAGGCCGGCCATAGTTAACTGGGCAACTAGGTCTTCAGTTGAGATGGAAGGGTTTACGTATTGTCGCAACCATGATTCACTAAATTTCATAGATATCTCGGTCTAAAATTGCTTAAGAAAACGCAGATCATTTTCAAAAAACAATCGCAAGTCATTTACTCCGTAGCGCAACATAGCTAGTCGCTCTACACCCATACCAAAAGCAAAACCACTGTATTGCTCGGTATCTACGTTACAGCTAGCAAATACATTGGGGTGCACCATGCCGCAACCCATTACCTCTAGCCAACCGGTTTGGCTGCAGACTCTACACCCTTTGCCCGCACAGTTTGTACACTGAATATCAACTTCAGCCGACGGCTCAGTGAAGGGAAAATAAGAAGGCCTGAAACGAACCGGTAAATCAGCTTCAAAAAAGGCTTTCAAAAACTGGTCTACCACACCTTTTAAATCGGCAAAGCTAGTATTTTTATCTACCACCAAACCCTCTACCTGATGAAACATTGGCGTGTGGGTCAGGTCAGAGTCACAACGGTATACTCGACCCGGACAGATAACCCGGATTGGTGGGTCCTGATTTTCCATAGTGCGCACCTGTACCGGCGAGGTATGGGTTCGCAACACGGTATTTGAATCTATATAAAATGTGTCGTGCATCGCCCTTGCAGGATGATGGCTAGGAATATTTAGCGCTTCAAAGTTATGATAGTCGTCCTCTACTTCTGGACCTACTTCTACACTGTAACCTACGCTAGTAAAAAACGCCTGTATGCGCTCCATAGTACGTGTAACTGGATGCAAACCACCCATTTGCTCACTGCGACCTGGCAATGTTACATCAATAGTTTCGTGGGCAAGCTTTTGATTGAGTGCTTCAGTCTCAAGAGATTGTTTCCGCTGGGTAATTTGCGCCATTAATACTTGCTTTGCTTCATTAATTTTAGCGCCAGCGGCTGGCCGCTCTTTAGCAGAAAGTGCACCAAGGCCCTTTAGCAAGGCGGTTAATTGGCCTTTTTTGCCTAAAAAATCAACACGCAAGGCATCTAAAGCAGTCAACTCAGTTGCTGCGCCAATGGCCTCTTGGGCTTGGGCTGTAATCTGTTCCAATTCAATCATTAATCATTCACCAGATAGCTGTTTCAACAGGTTTTATTAATTCTGTGCTTTAGGTCTAGTTAACTCTAACTGTAAAAAAATAGGGAAAGAGCTAATGCCCCTTCCCTATTTCGCTGACAAATTATTCATCGTAAGAATAATTAGCCGTTAGATCTTACTTAGCTTCTTTTGCTAGGGCAGTTTTTGCTTTCTTAACTACCGCACCAAATGCAGCTTTGTCGTAAACTGCTAGATCAGCTAGTACACGACGATCTAATTCAATCTTGGCTTTGGTCAGACCGTTAATTAGTCTGCTATAGCTCAAACCTTCCATACGAGACTGTGCATTAATACGGGCAATCCAAAGTCTACGGAATGTACGCTTCTTGGCACGGCGATCGCGATAGGCATATTGACCGGCTTTAGTTACAGCCTGTGTAGCTACTCTAAAAACTCGGCTTCGTGCGCCGTAGTAACCTTTGGCTTGCTTTAAAATCTTTTTGTGTCGACGGTTAGCCTCAACACCACGTTTTACTCTAGGCATATTATTCTCCTACCAATTTAGTTGATTACAGGCCACGCAGCATGCGGTCTACACGAGGGCTGTCAGCAGCTGTTAGGATGCTGGTACCACGAAGTTGACGCTTACGCTTGGTAGTCATTTTGGTGAGAATATGGCTTTTGTGCTGGTGTTTATGCTTATAGCCTGCAGCCGTCTTTTTGAAGCGTTTAGCTGCTCCACTGTGTGTCTTTACTTTTGGCATTTTGTTACTCCTATTATACTAGGGTTAAATTTCAGTGGGAGCCGCCCGGACAGCCTGCCAAAAACATTGGCTGAACGCGGGTCACGCTTTTTTCCCTACTGTTGGTACTGCTTTTACTACCTTTTTTTACTAAAAGGTGCCAAGACCATAGTCATTTGACGACCTTCTAATTTTGGGAATTGCTCAACTTGAGCAAGTTCGGAAAGATCAGCTTCAACACGCTTCATCATTTCCAGCCCCAATTTTTGATGAGCCATTTCACGGCCGCGAAAACGCAGTGTGATTTTAGCTTTGTCACCATTTTCCAAAAACTTAGTAAGGTTACGCAGTTTGATCTGGTAATCTCCAACATCTGTTCCTGGGCGGAATTTTATTTCTTTTACCTGAGTCTGCTTTTGCTTCTTCTTCTGCAGAGCCGCTTTTTTCTTAATATCAAAGACATGCTTGCCATAATCCATTACTTTACAGACTGGCGGATTAGAATCTGGCGAAATCTCTACTAGATCTAACGTATTTTTTTGCGCCAACTCCAGAGCAGCTCCAATAGAAACTACACCTACCTGCTCACCATCTGCACCGATTAGCCTAACCTCAGATGAAGAAATATCTTCGTTGAGGCGTGCTCGCTTACTGTCTTTTTTAATAAGTATTACTCCGTATTCGTTTAAAGTTCACGACTGCGTCTTTTTGTATCACGCTCAAAAAGAGAAGTAACCTCTTCAAGAGTCATGCTTCCTAGATCTTCGCCATCGCGTGTTCGCACTGCTACAGTGCCATTTTCTATTTCTTTATCTCCTACAACGAGTAAATATGGAACACGTTGCATTGAGTGACCGCGAATTTTAAAGCCGATCTTCTCGTTTCTCAAGTCACAATTCACTCTAAATCCTTTATTTTGCATGGATTGAGTGACTAAATTGGCATATTCAGCCTGCGAATCGGTAATATTGATCACAATTGCTTGCTGAGGAGCCAACCAAAATGGAAAAGCACCTTCGTGCTGTTCAATCAAAATTCCAATAAAACGCTCAAAAGACCCAAGTATAGCTCGGTGTAACATAACGGGTGTTTTACGACTGCCGTCTTCAGCAACATATTCAGCATCTAAACGGCCAGGCATAGAGAAATCAACCTGAATAGTACCCATTTGCCATACACGACCAATACAGTCTTTTAGCGAGAATTCTATTTTAGGCCCATAAAAAGCACCTTCTCCCGGCAATTCTTGCCATGGAAGCTGCTTTGCATCAAGTGCTTCGCCAAGGGCTTTTTCAGCTTTATCCCAGCTTTCGTCAGAACCAACACGCTGTTCAGGGCGGGTTGATAACCGGTAAATTATTTCACTAAAACCAAAGTCTTCGTAAACATCATGCAATACATCAATAAATTCTGAAACTTCAGGCTGAATCTGATCCTCAGCACAGAATATATGACCGTCATCTTGGGTAAAGGAACGGACACGCATAATACCATGAAGGGAACCTGAGGGCTCATTTCTGTGGCAAGAGCCAAACTCCGCTAACCGCAGAGGCAGGTCACGATAACTTTTTAGCCCCTGATTAAACACCTGAACATGGCAGGGGCAGTTCATTGGCTTAACGGCGTAGTGACGGTCATCAGTTAAAACCGTAAACATATCGTCACCAAACTTATCCGCATGACCAGACTTTTCCCACAAGCTAAAGTCCACTAACTGTGGGGTTTTAATTTCTTGATAACCGTGCTGCACCTGCTTTTGACGCATATAATCTTGGATACCGTTGTAGATCGCCCAACCCTTGGGGTGCCAGAAAACTGAACCTGGGGCTTCTTCCTGCATATGGAAAAGATCTAATTTCTTACCGATCTTACGATGGTCCCGTTTTTCAGCTTCAGCTAGACGATTAATATAAGCTTTTAACTGTTTCTTATTAGCCCAAGCCGTACCATAAATGCGCTGAAGCATTTCATTATCATTATCGCCGCGCCAATAAGCACCTGCCACCTTGGTCAATTTAAAAGCCGATAGCTTGCCCGTTGAAGGAACATGCGGGCCGCGGCATAGGTCGATAAAATCACCCTGACGGTAAAGACCAATAGGCTGATCTGCGGGAATACTTGAAATAATTTCTGCTTTGTAGTCCTCTCCAATGCCCTTGAAAAAGCTTACCGCCTCGTCACGATCCCACTCTTCTCTAGAGATAGCAAAGTCTTCTTTAGACAGGGCCTGCATGCGCTGTTCAATAGCCTGTAAATCTTCTGGGGTAAAAGCACGCTCGAAGGAAAAATCATAATAAAAACCATCTTCTATTACTGGGCCAATAGTTACCTGAGCAGAGGGAAATAACTCTTTTACTGCCATAGCCAATAAGTGAGCCGATGAGTGACGAATAATATCAAGCGCCTCATCTGAGCGATCAGTCACAATGGAGAGGCTGATATCTTGATCAATTATATGGGAGGCATCTACTACCTCGCCAGACACCACACCCGCAAGCGTAGCCTTGGCAAGACCAGGGCCTATATCAGCAGCCACATCTAAAACAGAAACAGCAGAATTAAAAGTGCGCTGAGAACCATCGGGAAGCGTAATAACAGGCATAGTTTGTTCCTTTCAGTGGTGGCCGATACTAGAGGCCACATGATATTAATTTATAATTTAGCCACGCATTTTACCCTCTATTACAGGCTTTACAAGTACTAGATTTAGCAATAATTAAACAAGAATAAGTTACAATACGAAGATAATTTATCTAGATGAGAAAACCGTTGAAAATATATGTAGATGCCGATGCCTGCCCGACGGTTATTAAAGATATTCTGTACCGCGTTTCGAAGCGCACGGGCATCGAGGTTATCTTGGTGGCCAATCAGCCATTAAATACACCCAGAATACCCACAGTGCACTCTATCTGTGTTAGCGCTGGGTTTGATGTGGCAGATGATCATATTGTTAGCTTGGTGGAAAAAGATGATCTGGTAATTACTGCGGATATACCTCTGGCCGCTGAAGTTATTGAAAAACAGGGCGTGGCGTTAAACCCGCGCGGCGAGCTTTACACAGCATCTAATATTCGCGCCCGATTGAATATGCGAGACTTTATGGATTCGATGCGCTCAAGCGGTGTTGAGGTTGGCGGCGGCCCTCCACCTTTAAACCAAAGAGACCGTATGGATTTTGCCAACGCTCTTGACTCATACCTAAGACCATTCCTAAAGTAAATTATAATAATAAATACATAAATTATTGATATTTAGGGTTTAATTTATCATTCTTGCGATTTGAGCCCCAGTAAAGGGCCAGCCTTTTTCGCTGCCATCGGCAAAAACCACCACCGGAATACGCAGGCCATAGCGCTCAAAAAGGGCTGCATCTTCTTTAACGTTAAGCTCTTTTAGGGTGATTGTTTGAGCATCCAATAGCGGAACAAGTAACGTCTTTGCTTGATCGCACAGATGACAATTAGGGCCACTTATAAGGGTTATTTGCTCAGCCATATTTCTAACCAAAAGAGCTGCGTTTGGTTATTAACCACACATTATGAATACGCGGCTTTCGCTCAAAATCTATATCCAATGTTTGCTTTGTAATGTTGTCACAATTGAACTGCCTAGAAGTTAATTCGTCCATCTTAAATTTTCGAAAATTATTGGAAAAAACCAAAACGCCTTCTGGGTTTAATTTAGCCATAGCATTACGAATTAATTCTGGGTGATCGCGCTGAACATCTAATATTGATTCCATTTTTTTGGAATTCGAAAATGTGGGCGGGTCAAGAAAAATAACATCAAAGCTTTCAGAATCTTCCTCTAGCCACTTCAAGCAATCCGCACGCAATAACTGATGCTTGGAGCCGCTAAGGCTATTGAGCTCGAAATTACGCTGCGCCCAATCAAGGTAGGTGTTGGACATATCTACACTTACCGAGCTCTTAGCGCCCGCTAAGGCGGCCTGAATAGTCGCTGTGGCGGTGTAGCAAAATAAATTCAAGAATGTTTTACCCTTTGCAAGATCAGCCAACATAGCCCGAAGCGGTCGATGGTCGAGAAATAACCCCGTATCCAAATAGTCACTTAGGTTAACTTCAAAGCGTGCTCTGCCTTCACCTACTTCAATAGCATCAGATACCGTTTCATTGAGACGCTGATATTGCGCGTCACCTTTTTGACGTCGACGTTCTTTGTAATAAACTTTTGTATAACGATCGCCCGCAAACTCTTTTATCGCTCGCTTAATTATTTCAAAGCGCTGCTTAGCCACATGGGTCTCTATCGTACTCGGGGCTGCATATTCTTGGACATAGATACGCTGCTCATATATATCAATAGCCGCGGCATATTCTGGCATATCGGCATCGTAAAGCCGATAACAGCTAACGCCAGTTTTCTTTAACCAGCCTTTTAAGCGCCTTTGATTTTTTTGCAATCGATTAAGTAGCATCGTTGCTTCTTCTGAAAGAGGCTGTACCGGTGCAGGCTTACTTAGTCGCTCGGCAATCTGTTCTGATTTAGACTGCATATTGTCAAACACTAACAATTTACAGGGAATGGTTCCGTTAAAGAGACTGTATTGCTTGGTGGGTGACAGATCAAGTTGACGCGCTAATTCAAGATTTCCGGTATAAACTGCTGCTCGCCATTCAACAAAGTTTTTCTGCAGCACCGTACCTAATTTTTGATAAAGCGGCACTAGCTGTTCTTCTTCACCCATTCTGGCACCATAGGGCGGATTTGTTATAAGCAACCCGCTGTCTGCGGTGGCTTTACCAAATTGGTCAAGAGGCTTATGGGTAATACGAATATGCTCGTCGAGGCCAGCATTTTCAATATTTGCTACCGTGACATCAAGCACTCGGCTATTGCCATCATAACCTCGAATATCTAACTCAAAGCTTTCTAATCCTGCAGTACGCCGCTCTTCAGCTTCGTTGAAAATGGATTCCCAAAGGCTCTCGTCATGCTGTAACCAGGCACTAAAACCAAAGCGATCGCGCATCAAAGAAGGTGCAATATCAGCCGCCATCATCGCCGCTTCAATTAGTAAAGTGCCACTACCGCACATGGGATCAATTAAAGCCCCCCCCTCCTTAGCAATTGCTGGCCATCCAGCACGCATCAAAAGCGCAGCGGCAAGGTTTTCTTTTAACGGTGCACTACCCTGGCCTGTTCTATATCCTCTGCGGTGTAAACTATCACCAGATATATCTAGAGATACAACTACCTGACCCTTGTGCTGGCGAGCCTGAATACGAATATCAGGGTTTTTTGCATCCACATTGGGACGGCCTCCAGCAATTCGGCGAATTCGATCAACCACAGCATCTTTTAATACCTGTGCACCATACATGCTGTTATCGATATACCTTGAAGTGCCAATAAAGTCGATAGCAATACTATGATCTGCTGAAAGATGTTCTTCCCATGGAATTTCAACCGAATGCGTGTAAAGATCATCGGTACTATTAAGCCTAAAACTCAATAGCGGCATTAACACTCTATTAGCTAGACGAGACCAAAGACAGGCTCTGTAAGCTGTTTCTAGTGTTCCTTGAAAATGAACAGCAGCTACAGTCTGCTTTACCTCTGTAGCCCCTATAGCGTCAAGCTCATCGGCTAAAAGCTGCTCCATACCCTTTGGGCAGGTTGCTAACCACGCAGTAAAATCTGTTGTTGATGGCACTTTTTTTAATATCCTGAAATTATGGAACCAATGGAAAAATAAACGGTCATAACCTTAAGTAAGGGAGTTTTTTTCAAGACAGCCCGAACTATTCGTTTGGTTAAGGTCGTCATTCTATAACTCTTTGCTATCTGGTTGTTGAAAAATGTACACTTATTATTTCTCAGCAATTTTTTAGTTGAATATAAAAAACGGAGAATTCTATGAAAAAACATAAAAAAGATCGTTCACACCGTGCATTTCTTAGAGGTTATCAAACAGCTATTCAAGAGCGTTCCATCTCAATCTGTCCCTATCAAACGGAGTCCACTCTTGGCTTTCAATGGTGTACCGGCTGGCGTCAAGGTCGAGCTGACTATTGGAATGGCTTTAGTCAGGCAACTTTGCAGCAAAAAGCAAGCAACCTGTAGCGAGACTTATATCTATAATTTGATAGGCTGATTTAGGAAAAATCACCCAATTTTATAACATCTTCAATTGTGTCTTTATCTCAGACTCAATAGAATTGTTGTTTTTTTATATTCAAAATTCTTGTAGAGGTACAACTTGCACCAGCATATAGACAACCTAAAAACTTGGTTAAACAGCAGAATCGTCGGTCAACAACAACTTATAGAACGCCTTATTATTGCTCTTCTTGCGGATGGCCACCTGTTAGTGGAGGGTGCGCCTGGACTTGCTAAAACCAAGGCTATTAAAACAGTATCTGAGGGATTAGATGCAGATTTTCATCGCGTCCAATTTACACCTGACCTGCTACCATCGGATATAACCGGTAGCGACATCTATCGCCCAGAACAGGGGGTTTTCGAATTCCAAGCTGGCCCTCTTTTTCATAATCTTGTTTTAGCTGATGAAATAAACCGAGCGCCGGCAAAGGTTCAATCCGCACTTCTTGAAGCTATGGCTGAACGACAAATTTCTATTGGTCAAAAAAGTTACCCGCTCCCCGATCTTTTTTTGGTGATGGCAACACAAAACCCAATTGAACAAGAAGGCACCTACCCGCTACCAGAAGCACAGATGGATCGATTTTTAATGCATGTTGTGGTTGATTACCCAACACCAGAAAGTGAAAGAACCATTTTAAAATTATCTAGAGAAGAATCATTAGGTAATCAAATATCTAACTTTGAACCTATTTCACAAAAAACATTACTTGAGGCTCGCAAGCAGGTGTTGGCGGTTCATATGAGCGATGCAGTTGAGGAGTATTTAGTTCAGATTATTCTTGCTACTCGCAACACGCAAGCTTACGGCGGCGACTTAGCTAACTGGCTAGATTATGGTGCCAGTCCAAGAGCCACTATTGCCCTTGATCGCTGTAGTCGGGCAGCTGCATGGCTGGACAGCCGTGACTATGTTACACCCGATGATATTCGGGGGGTTGCCCATGATGTATTGCGCCATAGGCTCATATTAAGTTTTGCAGCTGAAGCCGCTGGTATCGATGCGGACCAGGTAATCGATACCCTTTTAGCCACAGTGCCCTCAGCTTAAGCTATGCAAAAAACCAGCATTACCGATGAAATCCAACCTAACCCGGCAGTTGCTGACACACGCCAGCTGATCAAACTGCGCTATGCTGCTAGGGAATTAACTAATTTCCCTAAGATGCAAGCCAAGCAGATGTTAGCCGGTGGGCATAGGTCACATTTTCGTGGTCGTGGAATGGATTTTGACCAGGTTAGACTGTATCAACCAGGCGATGATGTTCGAAGTATTGACTGGCGTGTTACTGCTCGCACTCAAACCCCACATACTAAAGTTTTTATTGAGGAGCGTGAGCGGCCAATAGTCATAATATCTGACCTTAGGCGTTCCATGTTTTTTGGTAGCCAGCGATTGAAATCAGTTGTTGCATGTGAAATTTCTGCAGCCCTAGCCTGGGCCGGCCTTTCTATTAATGACCGTATTGGCGGTGTAATTTTTGGCCCTCAGCAGCAGCTGGAAATTAAACCTAAACGAAGTCATCATGCTGCACTTCAATATATTCATGGTCTGCAGAGCTTTAGTGAGGCGCTACTTAAGCCCGAACAAGAAAGTCTAAACCTAGACACTATTCTAGAAGAATCACGACGCTTTGCTTTACCAGGTAGTACCGTATTTATTGTCAGTGACTTTTTAGACCTTAATGCACAATGCGAACCTCATCTTTTTGCTCTGGCCAAACACTGTAATATTAATTTTTGCCATGTTTATGATGATTTAGAAAAACACTTGCCTGAACCTGCTTTGTACCCTGTAGGAAATGGCGAAAGGCAAGCAATACTCAATACAAGTAGCGACAAATTACGCCAATCGTTTACACAACAATTTACTGATCGAGAACAATTATTGCTTAAATTGGCAGAACAGCTATCTGCAGGCCTTCTGGCTTTTAATACCTCTAAACCGGTAATGCATCTTTTAGCCCAAGCCTATGGAAAGCGACGGCTAGGGCGTAATCGAAATGATTAGGCCAACCCCATGAATCCTAGCGATCCACTGGCTGAACTTAGAGGTATTCATCTTCCTGAGGCTGTTTCATGGTGGCCACTAGCGCCTGGCTGGTGGTTACTATGTGCCATTTTATTGATATCTATTTTTTCTTTAATACGCATTGGTATTACCTACTACTTTAATCGCTCCTACCGGCGCCAAGCACTGGAAAAACTAAAGCAACTACCCGATTCTAACCAGCAGCAGCGGTTGGTGGCTTTATTTCACCTATTGAAACAGGTTGCTAGCTGCGCTTACCCAAACCAAAATTTTGCGAGCCTTAATAATCAAGATTTCATTAAATTTCTTCACGACACAGGCGGAAAATCGGCTTTCGATACACTGCCTGAAAATTGGCAATCACTTTTCTACGCACAGAACAATAATGTGCCCTGTGAACTTGTTAGTCATTTAGTAGCCTGCAGTAGACTATGGATTAAACAGCACCCGACACAGCTTATAGCTGAACAATTGGAGCGCTATAAATCATGTTAAACCTTCTGTGGCCCTGGGTGCTGGTTATGACGCCAATACCCTTGGTTTATCGGTATTTTCGCAGGCCCATAAACCAGTCTTTAAATGCGCTTAGAGCGCCATATTTGCTAGCTATCGCTGAATCTCAAACCACTCAGCGCAGAGAACCTACAACCCGTAAAAACCTATTAATACTTTTGTTGGGACTATGCTGGATAACTACCCTTTTAGCACTGGCAAGACCCGTATGGATAGGTGACCCGGTTGCCTTGCCCAGTAGTGGTCGCGATTTACTATTAGCCGTAGATATCTCTCCCAGTATGCGCGAGCGTGATATGCGTGTAGGCGCGCAGGTAGTCAATAGACTGGTAGCAGTAAAATCAGTGGTTGGCGAATTTGTTGAAAAACGTGAGGGTGATCGTTTGGGGTTGGTTTTATTTGGCGAGCAAGCGTATTTACAAACCCCTCTAACCTTCGATAGAAAAACTTTACAGACTTTACTGTATGAAGCGCAGTTAGGTTTTGCTGGACGAAACGGCACGGCCATTGGCGATGCAATTGGCCTAGCGGTAAAACGCTTACAAGACCGGCCCGAAAAACATCGCGTGGTAATTTTACTAACCGATGGTGCAAATAATTCGGGAACACTTGACCCCATAAAAGCGGCTGAACTTGCTTACCGCGCTGAGGTAAAAATTTACACTATCGGCGTAGGCGCTCAAGGCAGTAGTGGTTTTGATGAAAAAACATTAGCTGAAATTGCTCGTATTACCGGCGGTCAGTTTTTTAGGGCTAGAAACCCACAAGAGCTGCAGGCTATTTATCAAGAACTCAATCGATTAGAGCCTGTAGATCAAGAGGCTGAAACCATTCGGCCTACTATCTCTTTATTCCATTGGCCCCTTGTTGTTGCCTTTATGTTAAGCCTACTTATTACTTTAATCCAACATCGCGAGCGCTACCATGGCTGATTGGAGTTTTTTAACAGACTTTCACTTTATTCGCCCCCTTTGGATTTTAGGGCTAGTGCCTGCTGCACTCTGCCTACTATGGATAAAAAAATTAACTCGAAAGGCGGGAAACTGGGCGCAGGTAATTAACCCCGCATTATTACCTTACCTGATGCAAAATAATGCCAATAATAGTAGCCGTAGCCATTATTCTTCATGGGCTTTAGGCATAAGTTGGTTGCTGTTCTGTATTGCTTTGGCAGGGCCAACATGGAGCCAGCTTCCACAGCCAGTGCACAAAGAAGATTCCGCCCTTGTTTTAGTACTCGACCTATCGCCATCAATGCTTGCCGAAGATATTCCACCCAACCGGCTAGTGCGCGCCAGATATAAGTTAATTGATATATTAAATGCTCGTAAACAGGGTTTCACTGGCATGGTAGTTTATGGCGGAGAAGCCTTTGCTGTGTCACCTCTTACCGAGGACGGCAACACCATTATTAGCCTTGTACCCACGCTGGATCCAATGCTATTGCCCAGCTACGGCAGCAATACAGAGGACGGTATAGGGGCTGCTATTGAGCTAATTAATAACGGCGGCTATCAACGCGCAGACATTCTGTTGATTACTGATAATGTGGACCAATCTGCCTTTAAGAATATTTCATCGCAGTTAAAAAATGGCGAGGTTCGCCTACATATTTTAGGTGTGGGTACGGCAGAGGGCGCACCCATTCCATTGGGCAATCAGGGGTTTGTTAAGGATAGTAGTGGCAATATTATCCTGCCAAAACTCGAGGCTTATGATCTTCAGCAACTGGCCAACCTAGGCAATGGAAGCTATGTCACCATTACCAATGATGGTAGCGATGTCGAACGATTATTAAATGCTATTAAACAGGCATTTCCAAGTACTACCGAGGTGACTGATCGCTCTTTTGATATTTGGCAAGATCGTGGTTATTGGCTGATTATTTTATTACTACCCCTGCTTATACTTCGCTTTCGGCGAGGCGCTGTGTTTGTGGTAATTTTAGCGCCAGCGCTTTTAAATACGCCGGCTGTTGAGGCCTCAGCTTGGCAAGACCTATGGTTTACTGCTGACCAACAAGGCAGCAAGGCACTTAAAAGCGGTGATACAGAAACTGCGCAACAGTTATTTAACAACCCCAAATGGCAAGCTAGTGCCGCCTATTTAAATAAAGATTACGCTGAAGCTGCCACGTTATTTGGTGAGCAAAAAAATGCAGATGATTATTATAATAATGGCAATGCTCTGGCTCGTCTTGGCAAGCTAGATGATGCGATTAATGCCTACAATAAAGCATTGAGCTTAGAGCCAACCATGGAGGATGCTATTGCTAATCGTGGGCTTATAGAGCAACTAAAGCAGCAACAGCAAGATCAATCTCAGGATAAAAAGCAACAGGATCAGGATCAGAACCAGGATCAGGATCAGGATCAGAATCAGAATCAGGATCAGAATCAGGATCAGAATCAGGATCAGAATCAGGATCAGAATCAGGATCAGGATCAGGATCAGGATCAACAGCAGCAGGATGGTAGCCAGCAGGATCAAGACAACCAACCGTCTGAGCAATCAGATCCGCAGAGTAAAAAACAGCCTGAAGAAGAGCAACACCAAGAAAAACAACAGCAAAAAGCAGACAGCCAAGAAGAGGCGGGCAAAGCAGATGAGAAACAGGAACAACAAACTCAACAACAAAAGATTGAAGAGCAGCTGCTAAATGAACAGCAGCAACAGGAATTAGAACAATGGTTGCGAAGAGTGCCAGATGATCCCGGTGGGCTTCTTCGCCAAAAATTCTACTATCAATCACAGCAACGGGCTTCAGACTCACGTCGCCCAGCACCACCTAATCAGCAAGAGCGTTGGTAAATGAACAAACAGTTTTTTAAAAATGTGATCACTTTTTTCCTGCTTATTTTAGCAATACCCAGCTGGGCAGAACTAATTTCCCGGGTGGATAGAACAGAAATAGGCGCGAATGAAACACTTCAATTCACACTGCGATACACCGGGCAAGCCGTTAGCGGAGAGCCTAACCTTAAGCCCTTAGAGCAGAGTTTTGAAATAATTTCTACTAGCCGACAACAGCAGTATTCTTGGGTCAATGGCGCCGCAAAATCCTCTACTGATTGGAAAATTCTGCTGTTACCCAAGCGTCAGGGTGCTTTCACCATTCCCCAACTTAGTTTTAAGGGTGAAACCAGTAAAGCAATTAGCGTTTTAGTTAAGCCCAATCAAACTGGCTCGGCAGCTACGGCCGATCAGCCAGTATTTATTGAAACTTCGATTGATAAAAGCTCTGCCTATATTCAAGAACAGATTATCTTAACCCATCGGCTACATTATTCAGTCCAACTACAGGATATTTCAATTTCAGACTTTAAAATACCTGATGCACTGATCCAACAGATTGCAGAACAGCGATTTACCCAGCGTATTGGCAATAAAAACTACACAATTATTGAATTAAAATTTGCCCTCTTCCCTCAAGCAGCAGGAAAGCTGACTATTCCAGCACAGCGCTTTACAGCTTATGAAACCAGCGGTTCGCAGTTTGGCGGATTCTTTTCTCGAGGTAATCGCTTAATGCGAGTTACTGAAGAAAAATCTATCGACATTCTACCAAGACCTATCCACGTCAGCATTAATAACTGGATGCCCAGTAAAGGCATTAAGCTAAGTGAAAAATGGAGTAATAATTCAAATACGCTCACTACTGGAGAGCCCATCACTAGAACCATAATTATTAGCGCCAATGGTTTAACAGCGGCGCAAATACAGCCATTACCTCTCATTGATGACCCTGCGTTTAAAATTTATCCTGATCAAGCCGAACTGGTGAATAACAAAACTAATCAGGGTATTGTTGGCACACGCTCACAAAGTATTGCTATTGTTCCCAATAGTACGGGACAAATAACCCTACCGGTGATTGAAATAAAATGGTGGGATACACAAAATAATCGCTTGCAAACAAGTCGTCTGCCATCACGAACCTTTTCTGTTATTGCCAGTAAAAATATACCGCAAAATAGCCGTGAAAATGGCATTAATGTTGCGAGTGAAAAGCAATTAAATCTTAGCAATACAGATTCACAACCCTTGGCAATTATCCGCTGGTCTCTCAGCTTAAATGCATTGCTGATTGTTGCAATTATTGGGCTGTTTTACTGGAAAAGGCGCCCTCTTCCAAAATCAGTGACTCCAAAAGCTGAAATAACCGGTGCTAGACAGTATCTAAAGCAGATAAAAAGTCAGGCCTCAGAAGATAAGTTGTCCGCCATGCGCAATAGCCTCTTGCTTTGGGGCGCCGAGGTATTCCCGCAACAACCACCTAGATCCCTTAATCAGTTAGCCTTATTAATGAATAATCCAATATTACAGGAGCAGCTGAACCTTTTAGATCAACACCTGTTTAAAGCTGAAATCGATAAAAAAATTGCTGTTGATACTTCAGGCATTATCCAACAACTAAAAAGCTATGTACCTGAAAAAAACACCGCTAACGGGCAGTTTAAAAACCTTAGATCTCTCTACCCAACGGGCGATAGCCAATAGTTTATTTCTAGCGCTGACTCGTCTAAAGCGACTTATTCACTATCTCCTGAATATCTTTCACTAACCCCTGGTGATTGGAAATTGTCTGTAAGGCGTCACGCATTTGCTGACGATTGGGCTCGGGTAGTTTTTTCCAACGAGTTAAGGGGTTAACTAGCCGCGCGGCCACCTGCGGGTTGAGGGCATTAAGGGCAATAATCTGCTCCATAAGAAACTGGTAACCTGAACCATCGGCCCGATGAAAATTGATAGGGTTAGCGCTACAAAAAGCCCCGAGTAAACTCCTCGCCTTGTTGGGGTTATTGATACTAAAGGCCGAATGACTCATTAGCTGTTTAACCTTTAAAAGACCGTTGGCAAGCCTACTGGTGGCTTGAACCTGCAACCATAGATTCATTGCGAGGGTTTCATTGGCGTAATCTGTTTCAAAAATAGTAAGCGCCTGTTTGGCAAAACTCTCTGCCGCCTCACAGTTCACTAAACAACTCAGCGCTGCTGCTTTATTTGTCATATTGCTGGCATCATTAAATTGCTTCCATGCTAAAGCTGGGCCAATGGCTTCAATGTGCATCAAATAACCCAGCACGCAGTTTCTTAGTGCACGTTTCCCTATTTGTTCAGCTTCTGGGGCATAATCTTGTTTAACAGACAGACGATTATAGGCTTTGATTAATTGATCTTTCAAAGCTGCAGCAATAGATTCTCTTGCAAATTGTCGTGCACGATGGATATCTTGTACATAGATAATATCGGCCTGCTCATGAAGCTGCGCTTCACTGGGCAGTTGCAACATTAGGTTAACCATAGCTGGGTCTAAACTATCATTTGACAATATAGTATTAAGTACTTTAATTAACTGATTATCCATTACCAACTGGCGTTGATTATGAGCATCATCAATTAATTTATTTAAAACCGAAAGACCGAGTGTTTGACCCGCATCCCAGCGATTAAAACCATCGGAATCATTAGCCATAAGATGAGCTAGCTGGTCACTGGTATAATCGTAATGAAGTTTTACTGGCGCTGAAAAGCCTCTTAACAGCGAGGGCACGGGCGGCTGCTTAATATTTTCAAATACTAGGGTCTGCGAACCCTCGTAAAGTGAGAACACAATACTTTGGTCACCCTGGCTATTGAGCGATAAATCCTGCCCATTGGCATCCACTAGGCCTAATTTTATAGGGATAATAAACGGCATTTTATGGCTTTGACCCGGGGTATCTGGACAGCCTTGGGTAAAGGTTAAACTATAGGTTTGCCCCTTGGCATCGTAGGTACTTTTAACATCTACCTGAGGAGTTCCAGACTGTTTGTACCATAGACGAAATTGCTTAAGATCCAAGCCGCTGACCTCTTCCATAGCACCGACAAATTCTTCTATGGTGACCGCCTGGCCATCATGCCGAGAGAAATACAGATCACTACCCTTACGGAAGTTTTCGTCACCTAACAAACTGTGAATCATTCCTACCACCTCGGCACCTTTTTCATAGACCGTTAGGGTATAGAAATTATTTATTTCCATGTAGGCATCAGGTTGAACTGGGTGTGACATGGGGCCGGCATCTTCGGCAAACTGATGAGTGCGTAAATAGACCACATCTTCAATTCGCTTTACCACGGCAGAATTCATATCAGCAGAAAACTGTGAATCTCTATATACAGTAAAGCCTTCTTTCAGGCTAAGCTGAAACCAATCTCTACAGGTCACACGGTTACCTGACCAGTTGTGAAAATACTCGTGAGCTACAATACCCTCTACCCTCTGAAATGCTGCGTCTGTCGTGGTTTCTGGGTTGGCAAGTACTGCTGAGGTGTTAAATATATTAAGGCCTTTATTTTCCATGGCACCCATATTGAAATCATCAACCGCGACAATCATAAAGCGATTAAGATCATATTCTCGACCATAGGTCTGTTCGTCCCAACGCATAGAATGCTTTAAAGAACGCATAGCATGATCACATTTATTAAGATCTTTTTCTTCAACATAAATTTGAAGATGAATATCTCGACCTGATGATGTAATAAAGTTAGCGTCCACAACACAAAGATCACCGGCAACTAGTGCAAATAGATAGGCTGGCTTTTTAAAAGGGTCATGCCACACTACATAATGACGGTTATTTTCCGCCTCACCCTGATCTACGAGATTGCCATTGGATAGAAGCACTGGATACTGTTTTTTATCCGCTATCAGCTTAGTCGTAAACTCAGACATCACATCAGGGCGGTCTAAATAAAAAGTAATATCCCTAAAACCTTCAGCCTCGCATTGGGTACAGTAAAGGGTGCGAGATTTATACAGCCCCATCATAGTCGTATTAAGGTGAGGCTTTATTAACACTTCAATATTAACAACACAGCGATCAGGCACCTTAGCAATACTAAGGCCACCTTGTGTCCGCTGATAATCTGCTTTAGTTAAGACTTGACCATCGACTACAACCCTTTGTAAATCTAGCTCGGCACCACCCTGTAAAAACAATGAGGATGTCTTATCTTGGCTATCGGGATTACGATAAATACTAAGGGTACTTTCGACTCTGCAATATTGCTCATTGAGATCAAAGATCAGGTCAGTTTTTTCAATAAGGAACTCAGGAACTTTATAATCTTTTAAGTATATCGTTTGTGGAACTGCATCTTTCACAATAATTACGCCTTAATCATGCTGAAAATTGCACATTATATGCAGTGAATTTTCTAATATTGATAACACCAGTATCTAATATTAAATACTGGCCTTTGATACCCTGAAGAACGCCCTCAACAATAGGCTGTTTATCAAGGTTTAAGCTTTTTACTTTTTCAGGGAATACCATTACAGGAAAGTTAATATTGACCACTTCATGGTGAAATAACCGCTGTATGGCAAGTAAACCAAATTTTTGCTCTAAAACCCTAAGACCTGACTCAGATTTAGCCAATAAATCATCGCGGATATGCGGCAAATCCACGGGATCAGAATTACACTTAAGCATCTTTTGCCAATGGGTTCTATCAGCAACATGTTCTCGTAGACAGTCTTCAATTAAGCCGGCCTGATAACGGGATTTCACCCGAAAAATTGGCAGGGCCTGCGTCGCACCCTGGTCAATCCAGCGGGTGGGAACCTGAGAGCCCCGAGTGATACCTACTTTTACACCTGAACTGTTGGCTAGGTAAACATAATGATCAGTAAAGCAGTATTGCTCACCCCAGTCTGAGTCACGACAGGTACCTAGATGATAGTGACATTTTTCAGGACTCATAATACAGGTATCGCACTGAGGTAACTTGGTAAAACAGGGGTAACAATAACCCTGACTAAAGCTTTTATTGGACCGCCTTCCGCAGTGTATACAATGAATGCCGCCTAAATACTCTAAGCGAATTGTCTTTCCAATAAGGGGGTTGAGTGGTTGGTGAAAGTCATCAAGTGGTAAAAAATATTGCACCTGTTGATCGAGCTGCACCTGCATTTTTGACAAATGACCCGACCCTAATAAAGACATTAGCGCTCCCACTTAATGGGTTTTTGTTCATCTGCGGCATGAGTGGAACAACCGGTATTTTTAGGCGCTACATATCCCGTTCGCTGCTGTTCTGGCATACGCTGGTCGTAAGCAATAATAGCCTGCATACACAAAGACCGTTGTTGTTCAGTGATAGCACGCCCATCGGACCACTTGCCAATTTCTACCGCTCGCTGTATCTGCTGATAAATGGCGGGTGTAATACTATTTAACAGTTGCTGAAGATCCATACCTACTCACTATTCACCATGGCTAAGCTGCGCTTTAAGCGCAAAAACCAAGCCTATTAATAACCCAACCAGTAACCCACCTAAATGAGCAGCATTAGCCACGCCAATACCCACTGCGATCTTTAAGATTCCTGTCATACAAAGCAATAGCCAGCCCACCATAAACCCCATAAGACCCTTAGGTAAGGCAGGAAACTGTTGCGGTGCAATTTTATGTTTTATCCAGACATAGCCTAATAGCGCATAAATAACACCTGACATACCGCCAAAATAAATAGATCCAGACCAATAATACTGAGACATATTGGATACAGTGCCACTCACTATCACCAAAAATAAAAGATGAAATGAGCCCTCTAATGTTTCAATTTTAGCCCCCAACATGCTCAACCAAAGTGAATTAAACACTAGATGCAATAAACCAAAGTGTAGAAAAATAGGACTTAATAAGCGGTGGTACTGACCCTGCTGTAAGTCACCAAAGAAAAGTAAATGAGTCAGCATAGGGCTGACTTCAACAACAGCAGCGCCTAATAGCGAACCGAGCATTAATATTGCGACAACAGGGTGACGCTTTATAGCAAAGGGCCAGGTGCTTAAATTCCATGGATTCATTGTTTCAAATATTCCCTTTTTGATACGAGGAGCAAATCAATTATCCTTCCTTCTTTACGCCTAAATGGCTACCCCAGCCCAATTTGGAGCGACAAACACTGTAGAAGTTATTATCCTTGGGATGTATCAATGAAATAGCATGCCTATGTTTTTCAATACTGATAATATCACCCGGCTCGGTGGCAAAATCATCGTGGCCATCGCAGGTAACCAATGGATGTAATTCATGCCTAGAACTCACCTTAATTTCAATTTTAGCATTGCCGTGCAACACTATGGGACGACTACTTAGGGTATGGGGGTTTAGCGGCACAATCACCATAGCATCTAACTCTGAGTTGAGCAGTGGGCCACCGGCTGACAGCGCATAAGCCGTGGAGCCTGTGGGCGTGGCCACAATTAGACCATCAGAGCGCTGACTGTAGACAAATTCACCATCTACATAGAGCTCAAACTCCATCATGCGCACTGACATACCGGGGTGCAGCACCACGTCATTTAAGGCAGTTCCAAAGCCAATAGCTTTGTTGTTACGAGTAATGCTGGCCGTGAGCATAAAGCGCTCTGTTTGCTTAAATTCACCCGCCAATACAGGGGCTACTCGAGCTTCTATTTCATCGGGTGAAATGTCAGTCAAAAAGCCTAAGCGCCCTAAATTGATTCCCAATAATGGTATTTTGCTGGAAGCTATTTTTCGCGAGGCGCTGAGGATACTGCCATCACCACCCACTACGACAACCAAATCAATTGCCTCTAGAAACTGTTCTAAAACTAGCGACGCATCAACGTCCCAGTCAACTAATAAGGCGGTTTGCTGCTCATAGATAACCTCAGATCCCTGCGCGCGCAGAAAGGCATCCAATTTTTGTATGGATAGCTTAACCGCTGTAATATCAAGGCTGCTAAGCAACCCAATACGCTGGAAGTAAGGCATAATTTGTAAGGGTACCGATTAAAAGCTGCTAATTATACAGTCTAACTCAACAAACAGGCATAATAGTTTAATGCGAATTCAATAGATATTAACAAGGTGTTACATAAAATTGACAGTAAAAAATATAGTTCTTATCGGTATGCCTGGTGTAGGGAAAAGCACGTTGGGACTATTGCTGGCAAAAAAGCTGGGCTTGGACTTTGTGGATACGGATATTCTGATTCAAGCGAACTGGGGTAAAACCCTACAGCAAATAATTAATAATTCTGATTACCTAACACTGCGCGACTACGAACAACAGGTATTATTAAATTTGGATTGCACAAACAAAGTTATTGCCACTGGTGGCAGCGCTATCTATTCAGATGCTGGCATGGCCCATTTACAGATCAACGGCAAGGTGATATTTCTCGATCTGGCCTTTGGGCAACTCAACGAAAGAGTGGCTGATTACCAGAGTCGCGGTATAGCACATCATCCAAATCAAAGCTTTGCAAAACTATTTGTCGAGCGCAGGCCTCTATATCAGCAGTATGCGGACGTTATTATTGATTGCAACAATCTAAGCATTGATCAATGCCTAGATCAGATTATCGAAAAAACAGCGACTATATAGGGCTTTAATGGAATTTTCTTCGGTAGTGCATTAGCGTCAATATAAACAGCATTATAAATACAGAAATATCCGATGGCTCACCGGCTAAAATCGAGCAGCCCCCGCTTTTATTCTTAATGGGCAGATTTGGTTTAGCGTCAGTATTTTCTGAAGCACCACCATCAGTTGCTTCACCGCCAGCCTCTGCATCTGAGTTGCCACCATCAGTACCAGAATTATCTACCTGATTATCATTAGTCGGATTACTATCTGGGCTGCCAGCATCAGTACCAGAATTATCGGCGCCTGGTTCTGACGTCACAACTACAATATTATCGACGCCTGGTTCTGACGTCACAACTACAATATTATCGACGCCTGATCCTGACGTCGCACCTACATCGGAGCCAGTGCCAGAATCAATAACTATAATGTCAGGCGCACCTGCATCATTATCAGGGCCAAAATCAATATCATTGATCGGTGTTACAGTATTTTGCTGCTCTAATATTGCCACACCACCGAGATCCGTTACCACACCATCAGCCTCTCCGTCATAATCATTGGGGCCGCCGTCTTGGATCAATAGCTGAACGCAATTATCATTAGCCTGCAAACCATCACCATACAACACACTACCAGGTTCAGGGCA
>Ga0206126_10001812_pt1 | contig 24812 bp, 25 predicted proteins | sample Helgoland_Spring_5_FD_148621 | JGI IMG/M metagenome (GOLD analysis project Ga0206126, IMG submission 148621) | Pelagic subsurface seawater microbial communities from Kabeltonne, Helgoland, North Sea - Helgoland_Spring_Bloom_20160412_1 | ecosystem: Environmental > Aquatic > Marine > Epipelagic ...
ATACCCAGAAAGCAAGTACGCGACCGATGCCCAAAAACGCATGGTGTTTATTAAAACACGCCTAGCCAAATATGAAATTGCCATTGCGCGTTTTTATATGCGCCGTGAAGCGTATGTTGCTGCAGCAAACCGCGGACAGTATGTATTAGAATATTATCCTGACACAGTCATGGTACAAGAAGCATTAGAAATCATGGTGTCATGTTATGAGCAGTTAGGTTTGGAGCAACTTAAACAAAACGCCATCAAGATTTTGAAATTAAACTATCCTGAGAGTGAGTTTATTTTGTAGGTCATATTGCGTTTTACATAATATTCAGACATAAAAAAAGCGCTTTTATTAGCGCTTTTCTGTATTTAACGTTTATTTAAAGAACAAATGGCTAAATGGATTCAGTAATCGAGCGATACCCGACGTAAAATGCAATGGCTTATCTACAATCGAAAAGACTAAACATCCTTCTACGGCATTTGAATGAGGCGAATGAATGTGCTCATTATCCATGATGATAAAGTCTCCCGAATCATAATCAGCTAAGCCATCCGAAAACTCACCATCGACAACCAGTGTTAACTCCGTTCCTTTGTGCGTATGTTCTGGTACACGACCACCTTTTTCCATATAGATAAAGTTCGCCATGCCGGCATCGCCTAAATCTACTGGTGCTTGCCATACTTTGCCCAGTAAACGTGACCAATTTCCTGTGTTTTTCACAAACCGTTGTAATGGACGTGGGACATCAAAAAACCGACCATCAAGTTCGATTCTAGGAGCAACCACAGGTTTCGTGTCAATAACAGGCAGATGCATTATATCAGCGAGCATTTTTTCAAATGCAGGATCTTTGAAGTCATGAGCGCGTACATTTTCAATCACAGAAGATAACTCGATATTAATATCGTCTACTTTTTCTTGGCATTGGCTGCATACATCGCAATGAGCTGAAATAACTAATGCTAACGCAGGAGAAATATTACCTTCTGCAAATTGCTGCAATTGTTTATCGGTAGGGTGATAATTAATCATGATCTTCTAACATGTCCTTTAAACGCTGCAATGCTAATCGAGTTCTGCTTTTGACGGTTCCTAAGGGAATGGCTAATTCATCAGCGACTTCTTGCTGCGACTTACCATCAACATAAATGGCTTCAATCACGGCGCGTTGTTTTTCTGGAAGATTATTAAACAACTGGTTAACTTGTTCTAAGGTGACTTGTTCTTCAAGCGATACTTCATTCTGATCCGGCGTTTGTTCACACAAAACGGGCCATAGATCATCAGAACAAATATCTTCTTTACGATTTTTTAATTTGCGGAGCATATCAAAGCGAATGTTACGAGCAATCGTAAATATCCACGTTGATGGGGAGCCTTTTTCGGCATTAAAGAGATGCGCTTTTTGCCACACGTTGGTCATGGTATCTTGGACCATTTCCATTGCCAACGCTTCATTTCCCATTTGTTTTAATGCGTAAGAACGTAAGCGTGGTGCAAAATAACCGAATATTTTAGAGTAAGAACGTTGGCACCGTTGTGATGCAACTTCAAGTAAGGCCTGTGACATTTCATCTGCACAGTCCTTAGGCTTGCCGGTATTTTGTAATTTATTTTCCAAGGAAATTCCAACGAGCATACATCCACCTTTCTACATATTTTATATTTATACGCGGTGGATCAATTAAGGATCATAAATTACTCTACCAGTTTTGTTAAGTATTGTACAACCTCTGAGCAGTCATTATCGGCTAAAAATTGTTGCTTTTGCGCAGCGTCTACTGGTAGCAATTCGAGCCAGCGATTGATCACCCAAATTGGATCATCAAACTTGGTTTCTTGGTATAACGAATTGACCTCTGGATACTTATCAAAAATCTCTTTAAGCTTTATATCCATAGGATGTAGCGCATCTTTTTGTAAGTTAAACTCCCACGGAGTAATCACCTCACAATCAGCAATGCGCAGATTATCTTTTTCACTACGAATGTTAGCAATCGATACACATTTTATACCTTCAACGGTAATCCCTAACAATCCGTCCTCTAGCAAATTGAAATCGACAACATTGACATAAGTTCCAATTGGATGAATATCCTCATTGGTTGTTTTGTCACCTTTCGCATTAAGCATACAAATAACAAAACCAGAATCCGAAGCGCAGGCTTCTTTTACCATTCTAGTATAACGAGGTTCAAAAATACGTAACGACATTCTACCACCTGGAAGAACATGCGCTGATAATGGGAATAAAGGTAACGTAACCACAATTAATGCCTTATTAATATTACACACTCTTCTTTACGCACAATGTATGACAAAGGATTAAAAAATATTTAAATAAAAGGCGAGTAATTACACGGTGATCCATCTATTATACGAATGTGTAACCATATACATGATTTAATTAAATAAGCATTTATGACTGTAATAGACCGTTTTGCCTCATTTTATCAAACGCTAGCTGTCGCCGATATTGCGCAACTTACTAAGATCTACGCTGACGATATTACCTTGATTGACCCGGTAGGTACCCATCACGGCCTTGGACAACTCACCGCTTATTTTAAAAATTTACTCGTTAACGCCAAACACTGTGAGTTTGCCATTCATCATATCGCAGCACATGAATTGCAACCGCTTGTACAGCATCAATCCTATACCGTCACATGGACCATGTCCTTTGCAACCCCGCGCTTGAATGGCGGAGAAACCATCCATGTTGATGGCATTACCTTATTGAAAGTCCGTGACGACGCCATATTTTTCCATCAAGATTATTATGATCTTGGGCAAATGGTATACGAGCAAGTTCCCATTCTAAAATTTATCATTAATAAAATTAAAGCAGGCATGCGCGCATGAAACGTCTACTCATCACAGGCGCGACCTCCGGTATTGGTGAAGCAGTCGCGTTACTCGCCGCACAACTCGGCTACAGTGTTATTGCTTGTGGCAGAAATGCAGACAAGCTCGCAGTCTTAGCCCAGCAGCCCAACATATCAACCTGTCAGTTTGATGTCACCGACTTAGCGCAAACCCAAGCAGCATTAGCTAACGTTCAATGTGACATTGCCCTACTCAACGCAGGCACGTGTGAATATGTCGATATTGATGACATTGAACCGGCTATGTTTGAACGTGTCTTTGCGGCTAATGTATTTGGTGTGATCAATGTAATCAAAGCCTTGTCGCCTAACTTGCAATCCGGTACCAAACTGGTGTTTGTTGATAGTTTAGCGCGCTTGTTACCATTTCCCCGCAGCCAAGCCTACGGTGCGAGTAAAGCCGCATTACATTATATAGCTAAAAGCTGCGCCGTTGACTATGCAGAGAAAGGCGTGCGCGTGCAGACTATTTCACCTGGATTTGTCATCACCCCATTAACCGATAAAAATGATTTCCCTATGCCGATGAGTATTTCAGTGGAAGAAGCTGCCCGAGATATTGTGGCGGGGATTAAAACTAATAAAGCGAGTATTTACTTTCCGACGCGATTTAGTATGATCTTACGCGGTTTACATGCCCTACCCGAATTTATCCAACATCGCTTAAGTTTGCGTATGCGCCAGCCAAAGCGAAGTGACACGAATCAGCGTAACAATAATAATAAGAGTGTGAAATGAAAAAGAAAATAGCAATTATTGGTACAGGTATTTCCGGACTAACCTGTGGCTATATGCTGAATAAAGAGCATGACATTACCGTATTTGAAGCTAACGATTATATCGGTGGTCACACCGCAACTAAAGATGTGGTCGTCAATGATGTACATTATGCCATTGATACAGGCTTTATCGTGTTTAACGATTGGACGTATCCCAATTTTAATAAATTAATGAGCCAGATTGGGGTGAATGCCCAGCCCTCAGAAATGAGCTTTAGTGTCAAAAACCGACAAGCTAATTTAGAATATAATGGCAATACGCTGAATTCATTATTTGCTCAGCGTCGAAATTTCTTCCGCCCGCGTTTTTGGCGCATCGTGCGAGACATATTGAAGTTTAATAAATTATGTAAATCCGATGATGCCCAGCAACATGCAGCAACAGGGATCACGTTATTTGATTATATTCACCACCACAACCTCAGTGATGACTTTAGCCAAAACTACATTTTGCCTATGTGCGCCGCAATTTGGTCGATGTCGATTGAAGACTCAAAAGCCTTTCCGTTGACGTTTTTCTTACAGTTTTTTAATAATCACGGTTTACTTAATATCACTGATAGACCGCAGTGGTATACCATTATGGGTGGTTCGAGAGAATACATCGCACCGTTAACACGTGAATTTGCTGACAGCATTAAGCTTAACTCTCCAGTCGTTAAAGTCACGTCATCAGTAACCAGCGCCACGGGTCACACTGTGCATTACCGTGATGAGCAAGTCAGTGAAACCACAGTCTTAACTGAAGAGTTTGATGAGGTTATTTTTGCGTGTCATTCTGACCAAGCTTTAGCCATGCTAGCGACACCTACATCCCAGCAGCAAGCGGTACTGAGCAATATTAAATACGCCATGAATGACGTGGTATTGCACACTGACACGAACATTTTACCACAACGCGAACTCGCTTGGGCGAGCTGGAACTATCTGATAAAAGGGGATGAAAATGAAACCCTGCAACCTGCCACTGTCACGTACAACATGAACATATTGCAAAGTCTGCAAACCGAACACACCTTCTGTGTCACCTTAAATAACACCGCGGAAATCGATCCAGAGAAAATATTAGGTCGTTATCAATACGCCCATCCACAATTTAGCCCCTCAATGGTTAATGCTCAGGGTCAGCGCTCTACTATGTGCGGCATTAACAATCTGCATTTTTGTGGTGCCTATTGGTATAACGGCTTCCATGAAGATGGTGTGCGCAGTGCCTTGGATGTGTGCGCACGTTTTGGAGCCACTTTGTGAGTTTAAGCAGTGCAATCTATCAAGGAAATGTCTACCACAAACGTTTTACACCCACGGTCCATGAATTTCGATATGATATTTATTTGTTTTGGATCAAACTAAAAGAACTGCCAGAGTTAGCTCAACTTGACGGATTTAATGTTGATCAAAAAGGCTTTTTAGAGTTTCGTCGTAGTGATTATCTTAATCAACAAGGTTTGCCCTTGGAGCAAGAAATCTTAGCAAAAATGAATGCCCTACGCGATACATTACTAAAATCGGTTACGACCCCAATTATTGGGGATGTGTATTTTCTAGGGCAAACACGGATGCTCAATTTATACTTTAGCCCTGTGAATTTTTATTATGTTCAAGATCCCCTTTCTAAGCAGTTCACCTTTATGCTCGCTGAAGTCAGTAATACGCCGTGGCATGAACGCCATTATTATTTAGTGGATTTAAGCGAACAAGATGATACCCCAAAAGCATTTCATGTCAGTCCGTTTAATCCAATGGATATGCAATACAAATGGCGCATTTCACAACCGAGTGAACACCTGACGCTGACACTCTCGTGCTACAAACAAATCAAACACATGGTGGCGAGTATTGATTTACACCGCCAAGAACTCACTACAACTAATCTTTCTACAGCGAAAAAGCGTATACCTAGTATGACGTTAAAAACTGTCGGCGGGATTTATTGGCAAGCGTTGAAGTTATTTATCAAACGCACACCATTTTATGGCTATGCAAAACCCGCCACTAAAAAACCTGAGGAATGAGCAATGTCTCAAGCACAACAAACTATAATAAAAACAGAAAACGCTTCGCTCATGGATAAATGGTGTAAACGCGCCTTTATAAGTGTTCTAAACCATTTACCACAAGGCTGTATGACTCTAAAAGAACACGGCGTGATGGTGGCACAAATGGGTGATCTTAATAGTGAACTTCAAGCAGAGGTCAATATCCTTGATCCTAAAGCCTATCGCCATTTGCTATTTGGTGGCAGTGTTGCCAGCGGTGAAACTTTTATGGATGGTTTGTGGACATCACCGAATCTAACCAACGTGATCCGTATTTTTGCTCGCAACTTACCTGTACTTGATAAATGGGAAAAACGCTTTGGTTGGTTAACTTATCCATTTAACAAGATCCAACATTTCTTAAATCGTAACTCGGTTGAGCAAGCGCGCAAAAACATCCAAGCGCATTATGACTTAGGCAATCAACTATACACGCAGTTTTTAGATGAAAGCATGATGTACTCATCTGCTGTTTACCCGCATCCAGAAGCAAATTTAGCCGAGGCGCAACAACACAAACTCAAAGCGATTTGTGACAAGTTGCAACTCAAGCCCACAGATCATTTAATGGAAATTGGTACCGGCTGGGGTGGATTAGCAGTTTATGCAGCTAAACATTATGGCTGTCGTGTTACCACAACGACTATTTCTGATGAGCAATATGCATGGGCTGAAGACTGGGTTTCCCGTGAAGGCTTGACTGACAAAATCACTCTTCTCAAGCAAGATTATCGTACGCTTGAAGGCGAATACGACAAACTGGTTTCCATCGAAATGATTGAAGCGGTAGGTAAATCCTATTTACGTAACTTTTTTGAAAAGTGTACTTCATTATTGAAACCGGAAGGCATCATGGTATTACAAGCTATCACCATTGATGACCGTCGTTATGAAAGTTACAGCAGTGGCGTGGATTTTATCCAAAAATACATCTTCCCTGGTGGGTTTTTACCGTCACAGTATATGATTAACCGTTGTATTAAAGAATACACCGATTTAAGTATTCGCGACCTACATGATATCGGTTTAGATTACGCACAAACACTTTCGCATTGGCATGACCGTTTCTTTGAGAACATCGAATCACTGCGCGAAAAAGGCTACGATGAACGTTTTTCTAGAATGTGGCAATATTACCTCAACTATTGTGAGGGCGGATTTAGAGAACGCTCTATCTCTACCGTGCAGCTCGTGTTAGGTAAAACTGCGCATACTGATGCGTTGACGTTCCGCTAACAGCTACTCGCTACTGCGTCACCGAGATGGGATCACTGTATTTAGGTCTGCCCTGATTAATCATGATCTCAACTCGGCGATTACGAGCTTGCGCTTGCGCTGTGAGCTCTTCAGTTAACAACCGATTATTCGACATCCCCACCACAATCATGCGACTAGCATCAAAATTAGGAGCTTGCACCAGTTGTTCACCGACCGCCACCGCACGTTGAGAAGATAAATCCCAGTTAGACCGATACAACTTATTTGCGATATTAGAAATATCACTGTGACCAGAGACTTCAATCTCACCTGGGATATCCGATAGCGCTGTGCCGATTTTGATCACGACAGGTACAAATTGTGGCTGTAAAAATGCCGAACCCGCAGCAAATGACCCATTTTCACGGATCCGGATAGTAATCTGTTGTCCCAATGATTCTAGTTCTATCGCGCCATCTCGGATCTCTTGTTCCATTTTTTCAGCTATTTTCTTCAACTGCTCAGCAATATTGTCTTTATTTGCCGAATCAGAGGCATCCGACGCTGATGCCATATTGACTGAAGTAGACGTTGCCTGCCCGCCACTTTGTTCACCTTGCTGGCGTTGTTTACCGCCAGCATGCGCACTTTCACCATCTTGAAACTCAAGTTCTTGGCGAGTCACTTCAGTCGTGACTTGTTGAATGGTTTCTATTGGCGTCGGTTGTGGCTTACCCGGAGAGAACTCCATAGCAATGACACTTGTCCCTTTGGGAATATCTTTAACTTCAAGCTTGCTTTGTACCCCAAACGCAAACTTCATTGAGCCTGCAATTTGCTTAAATTTCAGTACATCCATTTCAGAAAATGACAATAACAGAACAAAAAAGCACATTAACAAAGACATTAAATCAGCAAATGTCCCCATCCACGGGGGCAGTCCTTCTGGTGGGCATTTAGGGCATTCGTCAGCCATTATTCTTCTGCTTCTTTTGCTTCATTGGCGCGTTTAGATTCTGCTAAATAGGATTTTAATATCCCGTCGATGACCCGCGGATTTTGTCCATCGGCAATCCCTAAAATCCCATCGAGCACAAGTGACTGATTGACTTTTTCTTCTTGTGAGCGCACATTTAATTTAGCCGAAATGGGCAAACAGATGATATTCGCTAAAAATGCGCCATATAAGGTAGTTAATAATGCAACCGCCATTGCTGGACCAATTGATTTAGGAGATTTAAAAATCGACGCACCGAATTCATGGCGCTGGGTCGTCATCGAAATATCTTTGGATAAAGTTTCTCGTACCACTTCAACATCATGCCCATCAACCAGCATATCTACCCCTTTTTGCATGAAAGGGTTATCAATTTGCGCTTCTTCCAATGCCAAAAAACCTCCTTTTCGAGCAGCATCAGCCATTTCAACGACTTTATGGATCAGTGCTTCAGGTGCTTCAATTTTAAACATGAACGCCTTAGCTGCAATTTTGCCTGCACCCAAAAACTGCCCCAATGAAAACTGCGACAACACCACAAACAATGAACCACAAAATACAATTAAGATAGATGGTACGTTGATAAACATACCAATGTCGCCGCCTTGGACCATCGCCATGACATTAAAGCCAATCGCGCCAATCATGCCGACTATCGTAGCTAAATCCATTGAAAACCCTCTTATGGTGTGAATAGCAGAATAAGATTACTATGCTTTTTATCGACATTTACGATATTATCTATAGTTAATATCCTATGAATCTTACAAAAAGTGGATGAGACATGGCACACGATAGCGCGACTGAAAAACAACAACCGAATTTTGAACAAGCGATGCAACAACTTGAACTTGTCGTTCAAGAAATGGAACGTGGTGAATTACCGCTAGATGTGGCTTTAGGTAAATTTCAAGAAGGCATTACATTAGCCCGTTCATGTCAGCGTTATTTAAAAGACGCAGAGCAACAGGTTAGCGTCTTAGCCAAAGATAATGCAACATTAGAAGTGTTAACAACGGATGAGTCTGATTCGGATTATGAGTTTTAAACACCGCCATACTCAAACCATTGAGCACACTAATCAGCTGTTAACTCAAGCATTAGCCCATTATCCGTCGCTACCTTGTGATCTATTACCAGCAATGGGATATGCCTTGCTCGGTCAAGGTAAACGAGTGAGACCATTATTTATTGCTATCCTTGGCGAAACGCTTGCGATAGATGCTAACAAGCTGGCGCCGTTGATGGTCGCCATTGAATGTATTCACGCGTATTCGCTTGTTCATGATGACCTGCCCGATATGGATAATGATGATTTACGTCGTGGTCAGCCAACTTGCCATATTCAGTTTAGCCCTGGCACAGCAATTTTAGTGGGTGATGCACTGCAATCATTAGCATTTGAACATATTGCCAACTCGCCTACACTGACTGATCGTGAAAAAGTAGCAGTGATTTCTGTGTTAGCTAAAGCTGCAGGCTATGATGGCATGTGCGGTGGCCAAGCTATTGATTTGCATTTCACTGACACCGCGATTGATATTAATACCTTAACGCAATTACATGCACTCAAAACGGGTGCATTACTCAGTGCATGTGTGGGTATGGTGATTGCATTAACGTCAGATTTAGATCTGGCAGACATTGCGCACTTACAAACTTTTAGTCGTAATTTAGGCTTGGCGTTTCAAGTACTCGATGATATTTTGGATGTGACCAGTGATAGCCTAACCCTTGGTAAACCGAGTGGTTCAGACCAAGAGCTCAATAAGTCTACCTTTCCAGCTTTATTAGGTTTACAAGCATCACAAGATTATTTAGCCCAGTTATACGCAGAATCACTTCAATCATCGGACCAATTACCTTACAATACCACTCTACTAAACGAGTTTGCTGAATTTTTAGTTCAGCGTAGCTACTAACCCACAGAGTACTTTTCTATATATGTCATTGGATCTTGCACATTACCCTACTCTGGCTTTGGCCAACACACCTGAGGAATTACGGACGCTTCCTAAAGATAAATTGGCGCAAGTCGCCACTGAACTGAGACAGTTTTTGTTGTCAAGTGTGAGCAAATCTAGTGGGCATTTTGCATCTGGGTTAGGAACTGTCGAGCTGACGGTCGCATTACACTATGTATATAACACCCCGTTTGACCAGTTGATTTGGGATGTAGGTCATCAAGCTTATCCTCATAAAATTTTAACAGGTCGCCGTGAGCGTATGACGACTATTCGTCAACAAGGCGGGTTACATCCTTTTCCGTGGCCTCCAGAAAGCCAGTATGACACCTTTGCAGTCGGTCACTCATCTACTTCAATCAGTGCAGCTGTCGGTATGGCTATTGCAGCTGATAAAGAGGGTCAGAACCGAAAAACCGTTGCCGTCATTGGTGATGGTGCTTTAACCGCAGGTTTAGCCTTTGAAGCGCTCAATCATGGCGGCGATATTGCCAAAGATATGTTGGTTATATTAAATGACAATGAAATGTCAATTTCTGAAAATGTGGGTGCATTAAATTCACATTTAGCCCGCTTATTAACAGGTAGCTTTTTCAACACTATTCGTGACGGGAGCAAAAAAGTCCTCTCTAACGTCCCACCTTTAAAAGAATTTGCTTCAAAAGCCGAAGAACATATCAAAGGGATGGTGGTCCCGGGTACGATATTTGAAGAATTGGGATTTAATTATATCGGTCCCATTGATGGACACGATGTAAGTGGCATGGTCGATACACTCAAAAACATGCGTAATATCTCCGGTCCTCAAATACTGCATGTCGTGACCAAAAAAGGCAAAGGATATGATGTAGCCGAAAAAGATCCGATTAAATTTCATGCTGTACCTAAGTTTAACCCGGAAGATGAACGCTTACCTAAATCTGTGCCTACCTCACCTACTTACTCTGCTATTTTTGGTCAGTGGTTGTGTGATATGGCGGCGGTTGATCCTAAGCTTATGGCTGTTACGCCAGCGATGCGCGAAGGTTCTGGTATGGTGGCGTTTTCTAAACAATACCCAGAACAATATTTTGATGTTGCTATTGCCGAACAGCATGCGGTGACATTAGCTGCTGGTATGGCGATCCGCGGGTTGCATCCAGTAGTTGCTATTTACTCTACGTTTTTGCAACGTGCTTACGATCAATTGATTCATGATGTTGCTATTCAAAATTTACCGGTGTTATTTGCTATCGATCGCGCTGGTATTGTCGGTGCAGATGGGCCAACCCATCAAGGTGCATTTGATATCAGTTTTTTACGCTGTATTCCTAATTTAGTGATCATGACCCCAGGCGATGAAAATGAATGTCGCCAAATGCTCTACACTGGACATCAATTACAACAACCCGCTGCGGTACGTTATCCGCGTGGTGGTGGTGAAGATGCGCCGATTGATGAAAACATGACTGCACTTGAAATAGGTAAATCACGTACTTTGCGTGAGATCCAACCTACCCCTGATATTTGTGGACAACGGGTTGCGATTTTAAACTTTGGCACATTGCTACCAGAAGCAAGAAAAGCAGCACAAACGTTAAATGCAACATTAATTGATATGCGCTTTGTAAAACCTCTTGATACCCAAGCCATCATAGCTGCTGCACAAGAACATGACTTATTAGTGACCTTAGAAGATGGCGCAATTAAAGGCGGTGCAGGAAGCGAAGTGGGCGAATTCATTTTAGCTGAAGGGTTGTTAACTCAATTGCTACAGTGCGGTTTGCCTGATGAATTTATCATGCAGGCTACCCAATCTCAAATGTATACGCTGTTAAAGATTGATGCTGCAGGGATTGTCGAACAAGTGCAACAACGTTTGAATAGAGCTTAACCCTAATTTTAGCTTCAGTCTCAGCGTTGAATTAGAACGGGCTAGCAGTATTAATGGCATGCAATATCCCGCATGCCACCAGACCTGCGACTATATCATCAAGCATGATCCCTAATCCATCGGTAAAGTTACGGTCAATCCAGCCAATAAATAATGGCTTTTGAATATCCAACCAACGAAATAACACAAACCCCAACAGCAGTGTTTCCCAAGTGATGGGCAGCGCAATAAACACACACAGCATACCTGCCACCTCATCCCAGACAATTGCGCCATGGTCGTGTACTTGCATGTCCTGAGCTGTTTTTCCACAGATGTAAATACCTGCCAAACAAGCAATAAGAGCGACGCAAATATATACCGGTAAGCTGAGCGAGGTTGCACACCACCATACCAGTGGAATGGCTGCTAGAGAGCCAAATGTGCCTGGAGCTTTAGGCGCGAGACCTGAGCCAAAGCCTAACGCTAAAAAATGAATGGGATTGAGTAAATTGAGACGTTGGCGAATATCCGGTGTCATACTGGCGTGACCTGTAAGTTAACTATCAAACTGATGTTCAAATGAATGCCCAGCAGGCTGATAGGGATGACCGTTATGCGTTAAAATGAGCATGTTACCACCGACGATTTGCCCTATACAGGTAAAATTAACATTAGCAGCATTGAGCGCCAATTCTAATTCAGACGTATTTTTTTGGGGTAAAGAAAAACATAACTCGTAATCATCACCAGCAGATAAGGCATAGTCAAATGCTTGTTCGGCAGGGACTAATGCCGCTAATGCTGGAGAAATAGGTAAACTTTCGACGTTGATGTGTGCGCCACACTTTGATGCCCGCATAATATGTTGAATATCGCCAAGCAAGCCGTCTGATAAATCAATACAACTTGAAATCATACGACGTAACGCCGTCCCCGCTAACACCCGAGGAGTCGGTTTATAATGGCGCTCTGTCAAGTAACTTGCAATGGTGTCTTGCTGTTGCGAATTGAGAGTTGTTAATGTCGAACAATCGAGCTTACCTAACAAGATATCTAGCCCAGCACCTGCATCACCTAATGTGCCAGTAACATACAATAAATCACCCGGTTTTGCCCCACTGCGCGTAGCAATACTTTCAGGCGGGACGAAGCCTTGCGCCGTAATCGTAATACTTAACGGACCGCGTGTCGTATCGCCACCAATAAGATTGATAGAGTAGTATTCACATAAACGTGCCAAGGTATCAGAAAACTCATCAAGCCAATCTTCATCCGTGCGCTCCAATGAGATGGCTAAACTGATCCATGCAGGGACAGCGCCCACGGCAGCTAAATCACTTAAATTGACCGCTAACGCTTTGTGGGCAATATCACTAGGTGCAGTGTCAGGCAAGAAATGCACCCCACTGACTAAGGTATCAGTCGTCGTTGCTAATGCTTGATTGGCCGGTACTTTAGTAATGGCACAATCATCACCGACACCAATAATAACATCTTGGCGTGGTTGTGACTGAGAAGTAAAGTATTTTTCAATGATTGAAAATTCTTTCATTCGATTAACAACGAAATATCATGCAGTGATTATGGTAATTCGTGACGACGAAGTGTCTTTACAGCTTTATCTAACACGCCATTCACAAATTTATGACTTTCTTCAGCACCGAAGGATTTGGCTAACTCAATCGCTTCGTTAATGACCACTTTGTAGGGGACATCAATACGTTGGGTTAACTCTAACGTCGCTAAACGTAAGATGGCTTTTTCGATAGGATCAAGCTCTTCAGGCAAGCGGCCTAGGTAAGGTTTAATCGACACATCTAAGTCTGCTACTTTGCTTGCTGTATCACGAAGTAGCTCTTGAAAAAACGTTACGTCAACTTTTGACATATCGTTAGTGGTTGCCAAATTTAATTCGACGCTTTGGATTGTGTTACCACTCATCTGCCATGAGTAAATCCCTTGTAGGGCTAACTCACGCGCTTTGCGGCGCGCGGCAGGTTTCATTTTTGCTCCACTCACGCAATAGCCTCGTCAATGGCGTCCATGACGTTAACCATCTCAAGTGCACCCATTGCAGCTTCAGCGCCTTTATTTCCAGCTTTAGTTCCAGAACGCTCAATCGCTTGTTCTATTGAATCCGTGGTGATAACACCAAAAGAAACTGGAATGCTATATTCTAACGAAACTTGTGCGAGACCTTTATTACACTCACCCGCCACAAAATCAAAATGCGGCGTGCCACCACGAATAACCGCACCTAATGCGATGATTGCGTCAAATTTTTTGGACTGGGCGATGCGTTGTGCCGCCATAGGCAACTCATAGGCACCTGGTACGCGGATAACTGTGATGTCGTCACTACCTACTTCACCAAAACGGTCTAATGTATCTACCGCACCTTCAAGTAGACTTTCTACTACAAAACTATTAAATCGAGAAACGACAATGGCAAATTTTTTGCCCGTTGCGCGGATGTTACCTTCGATGATATGCATATCAGGTTTCCTTAAATACTGTATAAAGAGTCAATTTTTTCGGAGCACAGTATATCACAAAAACTGCGCGATGCTGCCACATTAAATTTAGCTAATGTACTCAACGACTTCTAAACCATACCCTGATAAACCTGAGTATTTAACTGGTTTGGATAATAACTTCATTTGTTTCACGCCTAACGAAACTAAAATCTGACTACCAACACCGACAGTACGAGATGAACCCTCCCATCCCTTACCTGCGGCAGCTTCACCACGATCTTCAGCAGCAAATTGTTGCACTTGTTGTTCGATGTTTTCTTTTGCTCCCAATAAGACCAACACACCACCTTCAGCGCCGATACGCGCCATTGCTTTAGGCAAGTTCATTGAACGATTCACGCCTCGCGTTGAACCCAATAAATCCGAGAATGTGTTGTGTAAATGTACACGAACTAACGCTGGTTCACTCACAGCAACATCCCCTTTGACCAACGCATAATGTAGTTGTTCGTCAATCACATCTTTGAAAGTATGCAAACGAAAATCACCAAATTCAGTCGGTAAATCACATTCTGCTACCTTCTCAATCGTCGTTTCATTGAGGTTACGGTATTCAATCAAATCTGCGATGGTACCGATTTTTAAATCATGCTCTTGAGCGAAGACTTCCAGTTCAGGGCGACGTGCCATTGTCCCATCAGCATTCAATATTTCGACAATCACAGCAGCGGGTTCACACCCTGCTAATCGCGCTAAATCGACACCGGCTTCAGTATGTCCAGCACGGTTAAGTACACCACCATCTTTAGCTATGAGTGGAAAAATATGCCCAGGCTGTACAATATCAGTCGCTACAGCATTAGGTTTGACTGCCGCTAAAATAGTCACAGCACGATCTGCTGCTGAAATCCCCGTTGTAACCCCTTCTGCCGCTTCAATCGACACGGTAAAATTAGTAGAAAACTGTGCTGAGTTTTTATCTACCATTAATGGGAGTTTTAAAAGGCGACAACGTTCAGCCGTCATCGGTAAACATACCAAACCACGGGCATGAGTAACCATGAAATTAATTGCTTCTGGTGTGACGTGCTCTGCAGCCATGATTAAATCGCCTTCATTTTCGCGATCTTCATCATCCATCAACACTACCATTTTACCTTGGCGAATGTCTTCGATGATCTCTGCAGGGGAATGAAAAGTCATAAATTATTTCCTATTTAAATAGCCGTTTTCTGCTAAAAACGCCATGCTAATATCGGGTTTGTGTTTGTCATTGTTAGCGCTATTCCCGCCTTGCATTAAACGCTCTAAGTAGCGTGCGATAACGTCTACTTCTAAATTGACGCGTGTACCAACTTTATATGTGTTAATAATGGTTTGTTCTAATGTATGTGGAATTAACCACAGCATAAACTCATCTTCAGTCACATCATTAACCGTTAAACTCACCCCATCAACCGTGATTGAACCTTTGTGCGCAATATAATGACGAATTTCTTCAGGCATATGCACCCAGACTTCAATGTATTTTTGCTGATCGATGATCCGCGTAATATGACCAACGCCATCGACATGTCCTGACACTATGTGACCACCAAAACGACTAGTCGGTAACATGGCTTTTTCTAAATTTACTTTTGCGCCCGTCGTATAATCACTAAAACCGGTGTATTTGATGGTCTCTTGCGAGACATCGGCGCTATAGTAATTATCGCCGAATTCGACAACCGTAAGACACACGCCATTAGTCGCAATACTATCGCCTAATGCGACATCAGACATATCCAAATGCGGACATTGTACCGTTAAGCGAATATCGGAGCCGTTGTTATGCAGTTGCGAAATCTCGCCTACCGCTTCAATAATACCTGTAAACATTGTTATCCTTTAGGGTAGATCACGTTACACGTGTGTTTTATATCACGGCCTATCATACGCGTGTCCGTGATATCTAGTTCAATTCGTTGTGTCATTGCGGTTAATGTTGGTAAGTGTATCGCATCTTTTGCCGCATCACCTAATAGCATGGGTGCTTGATAAATAATCAATTCATCAACTAATTGTGCAGTTAAGAGTGCCCCAACTAAGCCAGCCCCCGCTTCCACCCAAACACTACTGATCTGACGTTGAGCTAGCTGCGTCATCACATCATGTAAGTCACATTTACCATTTGCGCTTAACTGTGTATTGGTTGCATTAAATACATGCGTCGGGCTTGAAGGCGTGGCCTTACCTATAATTTGATACTTTTCATCTAAAACGTTGTGTGAATCAATAATCGCCCGCAATGGCTGAGAAAATTGCGCTACAGGGTTCAATGCTAATGTCTGTATAAGATCTGGTGGCGCATCAGCGAGACGAACATTGAGCTGTGGATCATCATGAATGACCGTTTGCGAGCCGGTTAAGATACACGCATGTTGAGCACGGTGACGTTGCACATCTTGGCGTGCAGGAGCTAGTGTTATCCACTGACTTACCCCATTTGCGAGCGCTATTTTGCCATCTAATGAAGTAGCTAGTTTAGCGGTAACAAATGGACGTTGGCGCTCTACGATGCTTAAAAAATGACGATTAATGACACGAGCTTCAGCTTCAAGCAAGCCGACTTTAACCTTTACGCCTGCCGCCTCTAGCTTGGCAATACCGCGTCCGACGACTTGCTCAAACGGGTCTTGCATAGCAATAATAACTTGTCCAATTCCAGCCTTTATCAACGCATCTGCACAAGGTCCGGTGCGTCCTGTATGACTACAAGGTTCGAGTGTCACATAGGCACAAGCATAGGCTAATTGTGCGCGCTGTAACTCCCCCTTTTGGACTAACTCATCAACTTTAGCGAGTGCATGAACTTCAGCATGCGCTGACCCTGCTTGTTGATGCTGTCCTTGACCTATAATTTGCCCGTCTAACGTAATCACACATCCCACTAATGGATTGGGTGCAACGGTATACTGCCCTAATTTAGCTAAGCGCAATGCTTGGCTCATCATGGCATGATCAAAGGCACTGAACAGAGTTGAATCATTAGCCGGCAATGAATACATGGTTATTGCTTGCCGTGTTTTTTATTGGGTTTAGCTTTGCCCTCATTCGGTTGAGCCAGCTCTGAGGCTAGACCTTGACCAGCTCCTTGACCTAGTTTAGCAATTTCTAAACCAAACTCACGGATATCTTCAAACGAGCGATAGACTGATGCAAAACGCACATACGCGACTTTGTCTAAGTCTTTGAGCTCATCCATGATCAAGTTACCCACTAATTCACTTTCAACTTCACGCTCGCCTGTTGCACGCAATGACGATTTGATTTGATTAATCGCTTTTTCAACGTTTTCAGTGCTAACTGGACGTTTTTCTAATGCACGCTGCAAACCTAAACGCAGTTTTTCTTCATTAAAGGGTTCGCGTGAACCATCACGCTTGATCACACGAGGTAAGACTAATTCAGCCACTTCAAAGGTAGTAAAACGCTCTTTACAAGCCAAACACTCGCGGCGACGACGGATCTGATGACCTTCGGAAACTAGACGCGAATCGATAACTTTGGTTTCTTGTTCACTACAAAATGGACAAAACATAACATTTCTCGTTAAAAAAGATGTGCTGTAAAAACAAATCAACCGGCACGAAGCCGGTTAATATCAATGGGATAATTGTGCGGTATTATCCGTATACAGGGTGCTGTTCACACAATGCAACTGCTTCTTGTTTAACGCGAGCGATAACACTGTCATCTCCCATATTATCCAAGATATCACAAATCCATGTCGCAACTTGTTGCGCTTCTGCTTCCTTGAAACCACGACGCGTGATCGCAGGTGTACCGATGCGCAGACCACTAGTAACAAACGGAGAACGTGGATCATTAGGAACTGAATTTTTGTTAACCGTAATGTTAGCTAAACCCAATGCTGCATCAGCGTCTTTACCCGTAATATCTTTGTCGATTAAATCGAGTAAGAACAAGTGGTTTTCTGTGCCGTTAGATACTATTTTGTATCCACGTGCTTGCATCACTTCAACCATCGCTTTAGCGTTTTTTACCACTTGGGTTTGATACACTTTAAACTCAGGCTGTAACGCTTCTTTGAAGGCAACGGCTTTAGCAGCGATAACATGGCATAACGGACCACCTTGGTTACCTGGGAATACTGAACTGTTTAGTTTCTTGTAGATATCTTCATCGCCACAAGCAGATAAAATCAAACCCGAACGAGGACCGGCTAAGGTTTTATGTGTCGTCGTCGTCACAACGTGTGCGTGTGGGATAGGGCTTGGGTAAACACCCGCAGCAACTAAACCAGCAACGTGCGCCATATCAACTAATAAATATGCACCAACTTTGTCAGCGATTTCACGGAATTTAGCCCAATCAACGATACCTGAGTATGCTGAAAAACCACCAATGATCATTTTAGGTTTGTGCTCTAATGCCAGTGCTTCGATTTCTGCATAATCGATAATCCCGGTGCTTTCATCAATGCCGTACTGCACAGCATTGTAAATCTTACCAGAAAAGTTGACGTGAGAGCCGTGAGTTAAGTGACCACCGTGTGCCAAGCTCATCCCTAACACCGTATCGCCAGCATTGAGTAATGCACCAAATACAGCTGTATTCGCTTGTGAACCGGCATGCGGCTGAACGTTCGCGTAATCTGCGCCGAATAATTCTTTAGCACGGTCAATCGCTAAGTTTTCAACAATATCAACATACTCACAACCACCATAATAACGTTTACCTGGATACCCTTCCGCGTATTTGTTAGTCAGCTGTGAACCTTGTGCTTCAAGCACTCGCGGAGAACAATAGTTCTCTGACGCGATTAACTCGATGTGATGTTCTTGACGTTGATTTTCAAGTTCAATAGCTTTCGCTAATTCCGGATCAAAATCTGCAATGTTCATGTTGCGTTCTAGCATTGATAGCACCTATGAAAAAGGGTTAGTAAAATAAAATGGGATTGAAAAATTTTAAGGCTGTATTTTAGTCAAAAACGACCTAAAAAACCACTACATATTGTGTTTTACTCATCACTGTCACTGGACTGAATTCGTTGCACTTGATTTTCTAGGGTCTTAACGCGTTTAAATACGCTGTCTAACTGCCTGATCCTGACAGAATTCCGACGCCATTCACTGTAAGGTGAATGTGGCATGCCTGATGAATATACACCGGGTTCGGTAATATCACTTGTCACCATGGTATTGCCGGTTATTTGTACATTATCACAAATACTAATGTGCCCATTGATCGCTACCGTGCCTGCGATGATGACATTTTTACCTATATTAACACTGCCGGCCATCATCGTACCGCCACACAAACATGCACCATCACCAATCACCACGTTATGGGCAATATGGACTTGATTATCAATAATCACATGCTGTCCGATAATCGTATCTTCTAACGCACCACGATCAATCGTCGTGCTGGCACCTATTTCTGTATAATCGCCAATCACCACTTTGCCCGTTTGTGGGATAGTGATCCATTTTCCACCGTTAGGCGCATAGCCATACCCATCACTACCGATGACGGTATTACTATGGATCACGACATGCACACCCAACTCACAACTATGATAAATCGTGACATTAGGATGAATCATACTCTGCGCGCCTATTTTGGCATTGACACGTATCACCGCCCCTGCACCAATGGATACGTCATCACCGAGCTCTACCCCAGCTTCAATCACAGCGTTGGGGCCGACACTGACATTGTTGCCTAGCTGCGCAGTCTCATCCACATATGCACTGGGATGGATTGCATAATGCGGTTTAGGGGTCGGGTCTAGTAACTGCGCCGCTAACGCAAAACCGATATAAGCATCGTTGACGACTAAAGCTACGCCATCATAATCGGCGGCTAGTTTCTGCGTTAAAATCACAGCACTCGCCTTAGCGGTCGCCAGGCTTTTGAGGTATTTTTTATCATTTAAAAATGCGACATCGCCACTCTGGGCTTTGTCTAGCGGGGCCACTTTATGGATCATGATACTTTCGGCAGCAACGACATCGTCAGCCGAAGCTTGGATCGTCGCATTGATATGTTGAGCCAGCGTAGCAAGAGAAACTGATGTCATGAAAAAAGCCTAATCGAATCAATAAAAGAGACATGCTATTAAAAAGCGCCACACTTATCTAGTAGTTCCCCTACTTTTTCTATTACAATAGTAGTAATTATAATAGATTACCTTAGCAAAACATCTTTTACAGAAGGCACAGTGATGGCTCAATTTGTTTATTCAATGCACCGTGTGGGCAAAATCGTCCCACCCAATCGATTTATCCTCAAAGATATTTCGTTAAGTTTTTTTCCTGGCGCAAAAATTGGCGTGCTGGGTATCAATGGTTCTGGTAAATCAACCTTACTAAAAATCATGGCTGGCTTAGACACTGAGATTGAAGGTGAAGCACGTCCATTAGCTGGCATAAAAATAGGATACTTACCACAAGAACCACACTTGGATGAAAGCCTTGATGTGCGTGGCAATATTGAATTAGCTGTCGCAGATGTCGCCGGTGCGATGAGTCGTTTAGATGAAGTGTATGCCGCCTATGCCGAAGAAGATGCAGACTTTGATGCCCTTGCCAAAGAACAAGGTGAATTAGAAGCGCTAATTCAAGCAAAAGATGGGCATAATTTAGACAATGCGTTAGAACGTGCCGCCGATGCGTTACGTTTACCACCTTGGGATGCCAATGTCAGTACATTATCAGGGGGTGAGCGTCGCCGTGTTGCCTTGTGTAAATTGCTGCTTGAAAAACCCGATATGCTGTTACTCGATGAACCCACTAACCACTTGGATGCAGAATCAGTTGCTTGGTTAGAGCGTTTCTTACATGACTATGAAGGCACTGTTGTGGCCATTACGCACGATCGCTATTTCTTAGATAATGTCGCAGGTTGGATCTTAGAGCTCGACCGCGGTATGGGGATCCCATGGGAAGGCAACTACTCTTCATGGCTTGAACAAAAAGACGCCCGCTTACAGCTAGAAGAACGATCTGAAAATGCGCGCCAAAAATCAATCCAACAAGAACTCGAATGGGTACGCACCAATCCCAAAGGCCGAGGGAGTAAATCTAAGGCGCGGATGGCACGTTTTGAAGAACTCAATACCAGTGATTACCAGCGTCGTAACGAAACCAACGAATTATTTATTCCACCCGGTGAACGTTTGGGCGATAAAGTTATTGAAGTGCAAGGCCTCTCCAAATCCTACGGTGACCGCCTACTTATCGATGATTTAACTTTCAAAGTACCAAAAGGCGCGATTGTCGGTATTATCGGTCCTAACGGTGCGGGTAAATCAACGTTATTTAGAATGATGACCGGCGATGAAGCACCCGATGCCGGTTCGATCACGTTAGGTGATACCGTTAAGATTGCCTCAGTAGAACAGTTTCGTGATCACATGAACGAAAACAATACTGTTTGGAAAGAAATTTCTGACGAACAAGATATTATTAAAATCGGACATTTTGAAATTAATTCACGAGCATACTGCTCACGCTTTAACTTCAAAGGTAACGATCAACAAAAATTCATCAAAGATTTATCCGGTGGTGAACGCAACCGTGTGCATTTAGCCAAATTATTAAAAGCCGGCGGCAACGTGCTGTTACTCGATGAACCAACCAATGACTTGGATGTCGAAACCTTACGGGCATTAGAAAATGCCCTATTAGAATTCCCAGGCTGTGCCATGGTCATATCGCATGACCGTTGGTTCTTGGATAGGGTTGCTACTCACATCTTAGATTATCGTGATGACGGTAAAATTAACTTCTACGAAGGTAACTTCACCGATTATGAAGCGTGGTTAAAAGCGACGTTTGGCTCTGACATCGTTGAGCCACATCGCTTGAAATACAAAAAAATCAGTAAATAAATAGGAAATAATATGCGTCCGGTAAGTCAGTTTTGGCTTACTTGATTAACTCTAGCAGCTCATGGATGGTTTTGACAGGTACGATCCGTGCACCTAAGTTTTCCATGGATTTGTGATAATTGCGAAACGGAATATAAATCTCGGTAAAGCCATGCTGAGCGGCTTCTTTAACCCGAGGCACGCCACTGTCAATCGGACGCACATCGCCATTCAGACTCAACTCTCCCATAATACAACTGGTACGTGGCACTACAAATTCATGCAATGAACTGAGCAGCGCGGTCACTAAAGCCAAGTCAATACAAGTTTCTGACTCTTCAATTTTAAGTCCGCCGACGATATTAAAAAACGTATCGTGAAAAATCTTAGTCTTGGTGTGTTTGCGTAATACGCCGGTGAGCATCTTGATCCGATTCATGTTTAATCCCACACATACTCGCTGCGGGTATTCTGCCTCCGTATCGGTAGTCAGACATTGGATTTCCAATAACAAATTACGGTTGCCTTTACGAATACAGGTAATCGCAGAGCCAGGCGAAGCCGTGGACGAGCCGGATAAAAAGATCTCACTGGGATTATCAACACTCAGCATCCCCCGCTCAGTCATTTTAAAAATCCCCACAGTATCAATATCGCCAAAGCGGTTTTTGTTGGCACGTAGGGTACGCACTTGGCCATCATTGGTATCAATATGCAGTAATGCATCGACAATATGCACTAAGGTTTGTGGACCTGCGATTTCGTTGTTTTTATTAACGTGTGCGATGATAAACATAGTCACGTCATTTTGTTTACAATACTGCGTCAACGCTTGGGCGGCACTTTTCACTTGCGAGGGTGAACCTGGACTACCATTAGCACTGTCCGTCACCACCGCTTGAATCGAATCAATTACCGCAAACTTAATTTGATGGGTCTCTAATTCTTCTATTATCGCTTCCACACTGGTTTCGGAAAGCAACAAGAGTTGGTCTTCGTTGTACTCTAATTTGAGGCGGTTCACGCGGTTTTTAAATTGTGATAAAGATTCTTCAGCGGTACAGTACAAGGATTGCATGCGCATCGACATGCGTGCAACTAAATCAGATAACAAGGTGGTTTTACCCGCCCCAGGATCGCCTGAAATAATATTGACGGAGCCAACAGTGATCCCACCGGATAACACACGGTCAAGCTCACCGATCCCCGTTGCAGATTTCTCTGTCTCCACGGAGGCAATATCATTGATTTTTTTGGCGCCACGTTGCCCTATGCCGGCATATCCTGCGACCTTATTAGTCGCACGAGAAGGCGCTTTAGACGCAGAAACTTTGATTTCTTGCATGGTATTCCATGCGCCACATTTACACTGTCCTTGCCATCGTGCTGCGGAGTCACCGCAATCAGTACACACAAATGCGGTTTTATCTGCTTTTGCCATTCACTCAGACCTCAATTTAACTTAACGCGAAAATTGCCGATACAGTTTACACTTTTAGGAAAGAATGCACTATTTTTCACCTTATAAATTTGGCCGTAGACGGATAAACTAGACCATGCCTTTAACATTACCTGCTCATATACAAGCCTTAGATGTCATTCTAGATGGGTTGCAAACTAATCCTGACGCGGGATTTAAGCACCCTGTATTTGAATCGTTATCGATTCATGACCAAGGCTTAGTTCGTGCAGAAATCACTCGTTTACAAGCGCCATGTAATACCGTCATCGACATGCGTGCCGTAGCGCCGAATGCCTGTCAGCCCTACGGCTTTGGGCAACTTATCCATCTATTAACTCCACTTGGGATAGAGCGTTTTGAATCTGAAAATCACCGCTATGGCCGATATAGCGTTGGTGTCTTTGAGGCTCTGCAACAACTACAATACGAAATGACAGCGGGTAAAGCTGATGCGACCCAAACACATAGTTTTGTCTCTCCTACATTGCAGTTTTTTAATTACCCACAACGCAGTTCTGAACGGATGCATTTTTCGATTAATGTATTGTTATACACAGCAGTGGAAACTAAGTATCATTTAAAAACAGTTGATCTGTCGATCATGGGGTTGCAAGTCAAAGTAAACAAAAATGTGGACGTCAAACTGGGAGATAATGTGATTATTGTATTTGATGGCTTAGCCAACGAATATAGCACTATCGCCAATACAACAATTGAATATGATGTCGTTAGAGTGGTTGAACACAGTGATGAACTGCGGATTTTTTTACATCGGGCTCAAGCTCATAATGAGCCGCAAGTTACCGAATTTATTGCTAACTTTATTCGAGGCAATAAATACCGCTATAAAATAAATTTAGAAAATACGATCAACGCGGTCGAAAACAAAGTCTGCGAGCAATATTTCACACCAAGGTTTCCATCACTTCCTGTGTATATCTCCCATCAAGTTGATAAAGCACATCCACAGAGTGAAGTTCTGCAACCTAAATTTGCCATGAGTAATAGTGGTAACGCCAATATTCTTTCTTATTGGCAGGACGAACAGCACCAACAACGTATTGGTAATTTGGTAAGTCAATCTAGGATTGAAGAGTTAATTAGCAAAAACTCAGACCAACGTGAAATTTTCGTCTATGCCTTTAATCATGTCAAAAATAACAAAGTGTATTTTTATTCTGCGAGTCAATCAGAACTAGAAGCTCAACCAGGTACTAAAAATATTTTGTTAAGTTATGGTGCACATAAAGCGAGCTGGCGTGTGTTTAAACTGCAAC
>Ga0206126_10001813_pt1 | contig 24801 bp, 22 predicted proteins | sample Helgoland_Spring_5_FD_148621 | JGI IMG/M metagenome (GOLD analysis project Ga0206126, IMG submission 148621) | Pelagic subsurface seawater microbial communities from Kabeltonne, Helgoland, North Sea - Helgoland_Spring_Bloom_20160412_1 | ecosystem: Environmental > Aquatic > Marine > Epipelagic ...
TGGCAACAAACCCGGCAATGATCCCGGCGGGCAACCAGGGCAAGACGGCCAACAACCGGGACAAGGGGGCAAAGGCGGCTCTCAGGGAGGCGATAAAGGCGACCCTGACAATACCGCAGAAAACTCAAGCCGCAGGGTGCCCCGAAATTCCGGAACGGCAGGCAGCAGCATACCCAAGGAATTCCATCAAGCCATGGACGCCTACAACAGAGGCTTCAATGACAAGACCGTCAAACCCTGATCCAAAATTCTGACCAAGTAGTCGAGTAGTCAATGACACCAAAACTCCAACGCCAATCTCGGCATCCCTATCTCACCCGCCCATGCATCATTTCAGCTATGGCAAATAGCCTATACTTGCATGGCCTTGTTACACTGACCCTGATCTTAATGTCCCTGCTGATGGTGCCATCAGCAAAAGCACAAACATTTCCGCGAGCCGTGAACGACACGGTCTCCGTTGAAGTGGAAGCAATCTACAAACGTAGTTTGCGCTACCTGTCTAATACACAATCTGCCGATGGAGCATGGGGAGGAGGCACAGGATCTCGCCCCGGCACGGTGGGTCTCTGTCTCCTAGCTTTCCTAGCGCACGGAGATGACCCTAACCACGGACCTTACGCAGAAAATATCCGCAGATCGATCAACTACCTCATCACAAAATATCAGGAAGGACCTAATGGCTATATGGGCCCGCAGATGTATGATCATGGTTTTGCTACACTGGCACTCGCTGAGTGTTACGGCATGGTCGACGACAAGCGTATTGCTCCTGCTTTAAAAAAATGTGTGGCATTGATACTCCAGGCTCAGAAGTCCAACCCTCGCCATGGCTGGCGCTATAATCCCGATGCAAAAGATGCAGACAGCACCGTATCTGGATGCCAACTGGTTGCCCTACTAGCTGCACGTAATGCTGGCATTCCTGTGCCTGATAACGCCATCGAAAAAGGCCTCGGTTTCATGAGATCATGCCGAGCTTCCAACGGAGCTTATGGCTACACTTCAAAATTCGGCGGTCGCGTTACGCTAACTGCAATAGGCTCACTGTGCTACGCACTGGCTAAAAAGAAAGATGAAGCTGGCTACGAGCAATCAACGCAATACCTGATCAAAAACATCAATAACCAAGGAACAACATGGCCCTTCTACCTTCGCTACTACATGGCCCAAGCCCTCTTCCAAGCTGACGAAGAAAGCTGGGAAAAGTGGAACACAAACAATACGCGCTTACTCTCAGCGCTACAACTTCCAGACGGGTCCTTTGCCGGCAATCATGGCAATGCATACTGCACCGCAACAGCCTGTCTCTCCCTTGCACTCAACTACCGCTTTCTTCCCATTTACGAAAAATGAAGCAACTCATTACAACCTTGCTCAATCCATTGCGGATCATCCCTCTGGGTCTCATTTTAGTGAGCGCGGCTCATGGTGACACACTGGAGACCGATCATGGCGACACCATCAGCGGCACCGTCGAATCATTGGAGCATGGAACCATTGTCTTCAAATCCCCTATGTCTCCGCAAGCCCTCCAAATCAAGGCATCTGCTCTCAAGCATCTCACATTCCCCCACACAAAGAAGTCGAGCCCCTATCATACTGAAATCCTCACTCTCATCAATGGTGACACCCTGCCTTGTCATGTTAGTTCTTTAGATCAAAACCAGCTGTCCGTCACGACAGGCTATGCAGGCAGCCTGAACGTCGATCGTTCTAAAATACAAGCTCTACGGTTCGGCATCATATCAGAAGAGATTCTTTTCATTGGCAATGAGCCTCCTGAAAAGTGGACTGACATGGACGGCAGTTGGACCATGAATGGCGATCAGTCTTACGAAGGAAAAGGCCACTTAGCACAACAACTTACCCTCCCTGACAAGGTTCGTTATCAATATGATCTTCGTTGGCAAACCACCCCCAATTTTGCATTCCGCTTCTTCGCAGAAAACAATTCAGCAGCCAGCAAACAAAACACCTATGAGCTCATCTTCAATTCAGAGGGACTAGAAATCAGACGCTACCCTGACAATACTCGAAGCGCCCTAGATGTCGTAAGCCTGAGCAAAGCCGACATCCAGCAAGGACAAAAACAAAAAAAATCAATCAACATCGATTTGCGTGCCGATAAAAGCGAGGGCCTTATTTCGCTCTACCTTGACTCAAAGTTCATGGGCACATGGCATGACCCTGTTGGCCCGACCGATGGCAATTACATTATATTCAATAACCGAAGTGACCAAAAAACCAACTGTATCATTAGCAACATCGCCATCACCTCTCGTATTGGCAGCATCGAAACCAGATTTCATGATAAAGGTGCAACAGCGGCAAAAAATGACCTCTTAACTGACAGCGAAGGCGATAACATCCTAGGCAAGTTGATTGAAATCCAACCTGATGGTATCAACAAACGCGTTGTTGTCTTCAAGCAAAAGCACGCACAAGATTCGCAAGCACAAGATTCACTCCGGATCCCTGAGCATCGCGTAGGCAGTCTCTTGTTTGCAAAAAAGGAAAACCCTGCCCTCTCACTGGGATTCAGCCATGTGATTCACCTTAACAACGGCGGCAAACTGAAGATCAACAAGCCAAGAATCACCGGAGACCAACTCACGGCAACCCACCCGATCCTCGGCCCACTCAATGTGTCACGTACGTCTATTGAATCCCTATCAAAAGACAATACCGAACCCGCCGACCAATAAGATCACTGCGGCTAAAGCTAGAACCATGACCATGACCCTGAACATCGGCAAATCATTCATAACAACAATCCTGATCCTTACATCAGTATTGGCAGGTATTTCATTGCCCTTGTCCGCAGAAGAAGAAATTAAAAAACCTCTTCAAGCCAAGCTCTTATTATCCAATGGTGACAAACTTTCCGGCACCCCGAAATTCATCAATGCACAACAGTTAGCACTTGATTCGGCTTATCTTAACGAACCAGCTACTTTCGATATATCTCAAATCCTGTCTATTCAAATTGACCAAGAAAGCATCAATCCAACCCCAGAGATATTTACCCGGATTCAACTTCAGAACCGCAACCAAGAAACAAACGGTGACACACTGATCGGCCAACTAAACGAACTCAATGAAGACGAGATCAAACTCGACACCCAATACAGCGAGACACTGACGCTAAAGAGATCGATGGTTCAATCGCTGAATATTGTAAGCAAAAAGCAAGGCCACTATCGTGGACCAAACAGCATACACGAGTGGCAAACATCAACCAAAACTCCACCCGAAGCAAACGGATCGTGGCGGCTCAAAAACCACCGCCTTGAATTTAAAGGCACCAACGAAGAGAGCATTGGTAAAGACATAGGCCTAAGGAAAAAATCACAGATAAGTTTTGATCTCACTTGGGAAACACATATGAACTTGCAGCTTCAGCTTTATTCCTCTGACGTTAAGAGCACTACCCCTTCAGCCTGCTACCAATTTAAATTTGACAGCTACGCGGTCTTCATGATGACACGCACCAAGGGCAAAGAATCAGACCCCAGCCGGCAACGATTCGCTGAGAGACCCAGTAAAAAGGAGGCTCACTTTGACGTCTGCATCAATAGAGAAACCGGCATTGCCACCATTTATATCAATGGAAAGCAAGCCTGCATCATACAATCCCCCATTCCAGAACCTGATGATCTAGGAACCGGTTTGACCTTTATTTCGCATCGTATGAGGCCAATCACAATATCCAACATTCATGTCTCTCCATGGAATGGTATTCCGCTGGGTAAGCTTGCACGCGATCAAGCCAACAACGACCTCCCAACAGAAGCAAAACAACCTCACAACATCATCCTCATGAATGGAGATAGTGTGCCATGCACCGTCGGCGTCATTCAAGACGGGCGAATGATCGTCAACACCAAGCACACACCCATACGCATCCCCATTGAAAAAATCAAATCCATCAACTGGGAAGACAAGCGTGAAGAGCCCAAAAAATACAAAGGGGATATCCGAGCTTGGTTTCATCATGGCGGATTCATCACCCTCAAACTGGCCTCGATTACCGAGGACAAACTAAGCGGCTACAGCCAGGCGCTTGGCGATGTCAGCATCGACCTGGCAGCTTTCTCAAAAATCGATTTCAACATTTATAATGCAAATGCTAACGAGCTGCGTCAAAAGCATGCCGAAGAATAAGCCTATGCAGAAAACATTATCAGATGATAATCGCTTGATTGTTCATAGAGTATCTCTGATGGTTAGCCCGTGATGCATCATCTCATCCTTGGCACAGCCGGTCATATCGATCACGGCAAGTCATCTTTGGTCAAGTGTCTCACTGGCTCTGATCCAGACCGCCTTCCTGAAGAAAAAGCACGCGGTGTAACCATTGAGCTAGGCTTCGCTCACCTCTCCCTTACTCATGAAGATGAAGCCTATGAGCTGGGCATCGTCGACGTGCCTGGACATGCCGACTTCGTGAACAACATGGTTGCGGGGGTTGGGGCTCTCGATATCGCACTATTTATCATCGCTGCCGATGATGGATGGATGCCACAATCAGAGGAGCATTTACATATTCTTACCTATCTCGGCATTTCCAATATCATCATCGCTCTCACCAAAGCTGACCTCTGTGAAGATGTGCCCTTCAGCGTGGAAATGCTGCGCGACGAACTTCAAGACACCTCGATTGCTGAAGCTCCGATCATACCCGTCTCCGCCATCACAGGCGAGGGCATCGATCAACTCAAGGACACGATCACTCAGAACCTTCAGAACTGCCAGCCTCAACAAGACGTGCTCAAACCACGCCTAGCCATCGATCGCATCTTCTCGCCAAAAGGCACCGGCACGGTGGTCACTGGAACCCTCACGGGCGGCAGCATTCGTATTGGAGATTCTCTTATTGCCCAGCCTATCGGCATTCCTGCCAAGGTTCGTTACATCCAAAGCCATAGCCAAGCCCTCGAGCGGGCACTTCCGGGCATGCGAACCGCCCTCAACCTTCCCGATCTACCTATTGACGCACCGGGAAAACCAGGTGCCAAGCGCGGCCTCACTCTCACGGCCCAATCTTGTGGTGTGCCCACTGACACCCTCGACATCCATCTACAACGTCTGGCACGGCCTATACCTGGAATCAAGCCTCGAGCCCTCAAGCACATGGAAACGGTGATGATCCATCATGGCTCTGCTCGCTGTAGGGCGCGTGTCATCCTGCATGATCGCAATCATCTCAATCCAGGAGAAGACTGCCTAGCCCAGCTGCGCCTAGAAAACCCTCTCTTTCTTCTTACGGGTGAGCGCATCGTTCTTCGAGATGGCTCTCAGCAAAGCACGCTCGCTGGCGGCACCGTGCTCGACGCGCTGCCCGCACGGCAAGGCTTCCGCACCGAATCGCGAGAAACCTTCCTTCATGCCAGAGCTGCTCAGCCTAATGACCCTGCTGTTTACATCCGTACCAGCTTAGTCAGAGACAAAATACTCAAGGCGCAGCAGGTATTAAGCAATCACCCCTTTCATCCTGACACCATCCGTGAAACCAGCGAAAAGCTCATCGCTGAGGGCAGTGTCATCCGCCACAATGATCTACTTATCCATAGCAAGTGGTGGAAAAGCCTGCAGGACGAAGCTGAAAAATCTATACGCGGTTGGCACAAACAACACCCAGACCTACCCAGTATGCCGCTCGATAACCTACAAAAGGAAATCGCCAGCCCTGAAGAAGTCTTAGGGTTCCTCATCACCACGCTGAGCACAAAAGGCTATCAAGCTAGTGGGCAAGGTATCGCTCACCCGAACCACCGCCTAACACTCCCAGATGAAATCGAAAAGATTGCCCAATCAATCGTCACGCAGCTCGATCACACAGGCCTTAACCCACCCAACAAGTCAGATATCATCACCACACCTGCACAAGATCAGGCGATGAAGTTCCTCATCCGCTCTGGTCAAGTGGTGGAACTAGACCCAAAGATCGTTATTACCTCAGCAGCACTCGATGCCGCGATTCAAAAGGTGAAAACCTTCATCTCAAGTAATGGACAAGCTACAGCCAGCGAACTGCGCCAACATCTCGATTCTACGCGTAAAATCGTCATGCCATTACTTGAGCATTTGGACGCTCTTGGCGTGACACTCAGAAATGAAAATTACCGCACCTTAAAATAGGCCTTCTGCCTCACGTCAGCGCATCAACTTCACGCAGCCCGCTATTAGTCACCTTGCACCACCACACTAATGAGCCGGTTGTGCGCGGCACGCCGGTGTTCAAACAGAAAGATACCCTGCCAGGTTCCGAGTGTCATTCTTCCTCGAATCACGGGGATCACCTCGCTGGTGCGAGTCAGAGCCATCCTGATATGGGACGGCATATCATCAGAACCTTCATAGGTATGCACAAAATAAGGTGTATCCTCTGGAACTAGGTGATCAAAAAACGCCTCTAAGTCTGTCCGCGCCGTCGGGTCTGCGTTTTCCATAATCACCAAGCTGGCACTCGTATGCTGCACAAACACGGTGACGGTGCCCGTCTCCACCCCAGCCCCCGCCACGGCGTGGGCCACCCGGTCAGTGATCTCATAGGTCCCCTTCCCCTGAGTTCGTATAGAAAACTCCTCTGAGTAGGCACTCACAATGCTAGTCGATTACGATATCCTCTGCCATCCAGTCGGCAATGGGGAACTTCATATCAAGATCCTTAAGCGTATCGACGATGATACGAGCAACGACAAGGTTACGATACCATTTCCGGTCTGCCGGCACGATATACCATGGAGCAGACTCGGTTGATGTTTTTTCGATGAGGTCCTCATAGACCCCTTGAAAGTCATCCCAACGTGCCCGATCCTTCAAATCATCGGGATTAAATTTCCAGTGCTTGACCACATTATCTAAACGCGACTGCAATCGTTCTTTCTGTTCGTCTTTAGAGATGTGCAGAAAAATTTTAACAATCGTTGTGCCCTCGTCAGCTAACATTCGCTCAAAGTCGACAATATGCTGATAGCGAGGTTCCCATACCGACTTCGGGAAAATATTTTTCACTCTTACTGCGAGGATATCTTCATAGTGACTGCGGTTGAATACCACAATCTGACCATTGCGAGGCACCTTGGCATGAACACGCCATAAGAAGTCTCGTGCCAACTCGTCCTCAGATGGCTTTTTGAATGGCTCCACATGAATACCCTGTGGATCCACATCAGAAAAAACACTTTTCACCGTGCCATCCTTACCCCCGGTGTCCATCGCCTGGATAACCACTAGCAAGCGGTGTTTGTTTTCCGCATAGAGATGGTTTTGCTGAATCTTGAGGTCCTCCCTGAGCTGTTTTAGAAAGGGTTCGTGTTCATCCTTGCTGCCATCGAAGAGCGATTTGTCATCCGTTTCTCGCTTCGCGAGATCTAATTTTTGCCCCGGCTTGACCAAATACTTTTCTAACGCTCCTTTAACTGGCATAAGTCCAGTATCAGCGAGTCAGCCATATCATGGCAAGGGATAAAGTACTAGATTTGCGTTCCTGTAGTGCCTGCCTCCTCGCGGAAGCCAGCCAACATCTGTCTGAAGATTTCACCAGGCTCACCATTACCAATGGGACGATCATCTACTTTAACGACAGGGATAACCTCAGCAGCCGTGCCTGTCAGGAAAACCTCATCCGCGGTATAAACATCGTAACGCGTGATCGTGTCTTCAATAAGCTCAATATCAAAGCGATCACAAAGATCAAAGATGACCCCTCTGGTAATCCCATCAAGGGCTCCATCAGTAATCTTTGGAGTAACAATAACACCCTTTTTGACAATGAAAACGGTATCACCTGTGCACTCAGCAACCGTTCCCGCATCATTGAGCATGAGACCCTCCATCACGCCTGCCTTAATGCATTCGACCTTGGCCATGATGTTGTTGAGGTAGTTCAGTGACTTCACCTGCGGACTTAAGGTCGCGTGACTTGGGCGACGTGTAGAGCAGGTAATCAACTCGAGGCCTTTTTCGTAATACTCCTCAGGGTAGAGCTGAATAGAAGCTGCGATACAGAACATCGAAGGCCTTTTGCATAGGTATGGATTGAGCCCTAGACCACCGCTACCGCGAGTGACCACCAAACGAATATAACCATCCGTCAAATCATTGGCACGGATCGTATCACAGACAATGTCACACACCTCCTGCTCGGTCCACGGCATCTCGAGTAGAATAGCGCGGGCAGACAAAAATAAACGTTCGACATGCTCAACAAGACGAAAAACACGCCCATTGTAACAACGAATGCCTTCAAAAATACCATCACCATAGAGTAGGCCGTGATCGAATACCGAAATTTTAGCTTCAGATTCATCCAACATTTGACCGTCCAACCAGATTTTTTGTGAGTCACTCATACGAAGTTAGTATTTATTGGTTTGCAAGTTTACAATGCGCGCAGCGGTTTAAAGCATGAATTGAGCATCATGAAAACGCAATTTTTCAAGCGATGACAGCATCCTCCGAGATCATCCCGTCTTTGATGACCAATTTTCGATCTCCATTTTCCGCTAAAGCCTCGTCATGAGTAACCACGACTAGCGTGGCACCATCTTCAGCAGACAAGGCCAAAAGCATCTCCATCACCTGCGCCCCATTGCGGGAGTCTAGATTCCCTGTCGGCTCGTCAGCAAAAATAACCTGAGGAGAATTGACCAAGGCTCTGGCTATAGCAACGCGCTGCTGCTCACCACCACTGAGTTCAGCCGGTAAATGATCTATTCGGTTCCCCAGACCCACACGCTCCAGTGACTCTCTTGCCTTATCGAGCGAGTCTTTACCGCCGATCATGGCTGGCACCATCACATTTTCTAATGCCGTCAACTCTGGCATTAGATAATAGTTCTGAAAAATGTAGGACATCCACTTGTTCCGCACTCGAGCCTGCTGCCTGCGCGACAGTGCATAGAGATTTTGCCCATCAACCCATACCTTTCCCTGTTCAGGCTGCTCAAGCCCGGCGAGAATATACATCAGCGTTGTCTTACCAGCTCCACTCGGTCCACAAAGAAACACCTTTTCACCTCGCTGAATCTGTAAATCAATCCCATGCAATACCTCGATGCGCTTTTTACCCACCGAGTATCCACGGTGCAGGTTTTCCGCTGTGATCCATGCGAGATTGGCACTCTGAGCCATCGAATTGTCCATGCACATAAATAGTCTATCTGACTGCAGATACGAATATTTTTCTCAGTTATTATTGGAATATTACACCGTCCTAGCTATGTCTTGGGCAATGCAGGTTATTACTTTCAAACCCCTCTACATGGAGCGTGTCTGGGGTGGTCGCGAGCTAGAGAAGATCTTTAAAAGAGAACTTCCAACTGCCGACCTGCCGTATGGCGAGGCATGGGAGATGAGCGATCGACCAGATGAGCAATCCATTGTCAACCATGGACCGCTCAAAGGCACTACACTCAATGAGCTCTGGCAAAACAAACGTGAGGAAATTTTCGGTTCTGGATTGGATGACTCTCCCCGCTTTCCACTCCTAATCAAAATATTAGATGCTCGTGACAAGCTATCCATCCAAGTCCACCCACCCGCGGAAATCGCGCCAGAGCTCGGCGGAGAAGCCAAAACAGAAATGTGGTACATTGCCGACGTGACCCCGGGCGCCAAACTCTATGTCGGACTCAAGGCCGGCATTACAAAAGCCGACTTCCAAAATGCCATCGAGAAAGGAATCGTCGATCAAGCCGTTCATAGCATTACTCCTAAGCGTGGAGATTCGATCTTCATTCCTTCGGGGCGCCTTCATGCCATTGGTGCAGGCCTCCTCATCTACGAAATCCAACAAAACTCAGATACCACCTACCGTGTTTTTGACTGGAATCGGATGGGACTCGATGGCGTTCCACGCGATCTCCATGTCGAACAATCGATGCGTTGTATCGACTTCATCGATGTCGAACCAGCGATGGATGAGCCTAATGGCAACAACCTGGCTAGCTGCCCCCACTTTCATGTTGATCGCCTGAATCTCTCTGCAGGCACCATGCTTGGCAACCCCGATCAAGAACGCTTCTCTGTTGTCACCGTCGTCAGTGGCGAGCTCGAATCCAGCGACGGCAAAACGCACAAAGAAGGCGATATGCTACTACTCCCCCGTGCAAGCCATGGCTTACGCGCCGCTGCTGATTCGATCGTCCTACAAACAACGATCCCACGCTAAGCTTAGACCCACGCATACCACAAACTGAGCAGAGGCTCTGAGCTTCGCTATGGTCACATTCTGTTTGCGTATAAAAAGTCATTGCCATCTCAAGGGATTTCATTCATATTTCATCCGTCTGGACGATTTGGCAGACGTTTCTCCTTCAGGAATTTCCTGATAAAGAACTTCTATTTTTCGCCAATTACCGTCACCCAAGATATCACCTCTCAGGGATAGCGATTTTGCACGCCCCAGCAGTAAGTGAAATCACACAATATCGGCGTAGCCTATTGTCCAATGACAGCCTCTTGTGCTAACAGCACACACATACACAGTATTTTCTATTCGTTGTTTCTCACTCTGCTCTCAGCAGCTGTTTCATAGCTATCAGCTCAAACAGAACCTGACAGAACCTGACAGAACCTGACACAGCCTAGACTATCTCCGCGAATCATCCCTACCAACCATCTCCATTTATACTATTCATTCTCTGAAGTATTTATCTGCTGAATTATGAGCGACCAAGCCAAACAGGACTCAAGTCCTAAATCCCCCTCGCCTAATGAGAAATCCAACTCTCAAGGCCACAATGACGACAACTCCGGTGAAAAATCCCGCGAGAACTCGAGCGACAAACCACGTATGGGGCGTGTCAAGGGCCTCGGACCAGTCAAGAAAGACTCTGGAAACAAACCAAATCGTGACACCGGCAGTGACTCAGATGGCAATCAAGGCGAGAAGCCTCGCTCCTCCAAAAAAAGGAGAAACAATAATAACCGGAACCGAGGTAATAACAAAAATAGGCGCGATCGCCGAGATAACCCCCGCGACAATCCTCGCGATAATCATAAACGGGAACGCAAGCCGATCGTGCTAACGGGAGATCCCGTCGATGTGAATGGCATGCTTGAGCTCGCCCCCAAAGGCTTCGGCTTTCTGCGAGTGCCGGGAAAAAATTTCACCCAATGCAAGGAAGACGTCTTTGTCCCGCCAGACTTCATCCGCAAACACGGTCTGCGCGCAGGTGTCTGGATACACGGCCGCTGCCAAGACGGTCCTCGTGGCCCTCAACTTACTGAAATCAAGGCCATCAATGACCTTACTCCTGAGGAAGCATTCAAGCTCCCCCACTTTGAGGAGCTCAAGGCCATCAATCCCGACCGCCGCATTGCCTTTGAAACCACGCCTGAGCGTTTCACCACACGTGTACTTGATATTATTGCCCCCGTTGGCCGCGGCCAGCGAGGACTGATCGTATCCCCACCTCGATCAGGCAAAACAACCCTCCTTTTGCATATGGCCGAAGCCATCAAGGAGAAGTATGACGAATCCATCCACTTGATCATATTACTGGTCGACGAGCGTCCGGAAGAGGTCACCGAATTTCGCCGCTGCCTACCGGGAGCCGAAATCTACGCCAGCTCGAATGATGACGGAGCACGTAGTCACTGCCGCATCTCTGAATTGTGCATTGAGCGCTGCAAACGCCTTGTCGAGGGAGGTAAAGACGTTCTTGTCCTCATGGACTCGATCACTCGCCTAGCTCGCGCATACAATGGCTCGATGGGCGGAGGAGGCAAAGGCCGCGGCTACCAGTCTGGTGGTATTGTTGCAGGTGCTCTCGAAATGCCACGCCGTCTATTCGCAGCAGCTCGTAATACCCGCACTGCTGGCTCACTCACAGTATTAGCCACCGCGCTCATTCAGACTAACTCACGCGCTGACGAAGCTATTTTCCAAGAATTCAAGGGCACAGGCAATATGGAGCTCGTGCTAGACCGCCGCATTGCCGAGCAATACATTTACCCGGCTGTTGATATTTTCAAATCAGGCACACGCCGCGAGGAACTGATCATGGCAGAACATCTTCTCTATAAAATCAATCTCATCCGCAGAGGTCTCTCAGGCCACCGCCCAGAAGAAGCGATGGAGAGGCTTCTCTTCTTCCTTAAGAAATTCCCCAACAACGCCCAGATGCTCATGGAGATCAAAGGCTAGAGAACCCTTCCCTCTTATTTAAAATTTGTGATTGATCATTCGCATGTCTACCGAACTCACTCGTAACTTCTCCATTATTGCCCACATCGACCACGGTAAGACCACCTTATCGGATCGATTGATGCAGTTCACCAAAACCGTCGCTGAGCGTGATCAACAAGATCAACTCCTCGATGCCATGGACCTTGAACGCGAGCGCGGCATTACCATTAAGTCTCACCCTGTCAGCATGTCCTACCCGGCAAAAGACGGGAAGACTTACCAGCTCAACCTGCTCGACACACCAGGACACGTCGATTTCTCCTATGAAGTTTCACGTTCACTTGCTGCCTGTGAAGGAGCGCTACTTATCGTCGACGCAGCTCAAGGCGTTGAAGCTCAAACCATGGCGAATCTCCACCTCGCCAACGAGCAAGAGCTAACCATCATCCCGGTCATCAATAAAATTGATTTACCCTCGGCTGATTTACCCAAAGTTCACAAGCAGTTAGAAGACATCATTTGCATCCCTGCGGACGAAGCCATTCCCGCATCCGCAAAAAACGGCATCGGTATTGAGGAAATACTCGAAGCTGTCGTCGAGCGCATCCCCCCTCCCATCGAGGATGAGGACAAGCTGCTGCGCGCCTCCGTATTCGATTCCGTTTACGATCCGTTCCGCGGCGTGGTCTCCTATGTGCGTGTCATGTCTGGCAGCATGAAACGAGGCACCCGCATCAAGCTCTTCCATACTCCCAAAACCTACGAGATCAAAGAGGTCGGTGTCTTCACACCTGGTATGACCAAGCGTGATGAGCTCTTCGCCGGCGATGTCGGCTACGTCATTGCCAATATGAAGTCGGCTGACGAAGTGAAGATCGGTGACACCATCACCGACACCACCCACCCATGCCCCGAGCCGCTACCAGGCTTCAAGGAAATCCAGCCAATGGTTTTCTCTGGCATCTACCCCGTTGATTCATCCGACTTCGAAGCCCTCAAGCTCGCCATGGGCAAACTCCAGATTAACGATGCCGCCTTCACTTGGCAGTCAGAATCATCGGTAGCACTCGGCTTCGGCTTCCGTTGTGGATTCCTCGGTCTACTGCACATGGAAATCATCCAAGAACGACTCCGACGCGAGTTCAACATGGATATCATCTCCACCTACCCCTCTGTGATCTACGAGGTTACAAAAACCAACGGCGAGGAAATCATCATCGATAATCCATGCCTCCTTCCTGAGTCACAAGAAGTTCAAGAAATTCGCGAACCCGTGGTCAGGCTCTACATCATGATCCCCGGTGATTACATCGGTGAAATGATGAAGCTCGTAATGGAAAAACGAGGTGAAATGGAGAACACTGAGACCATCGACGAAGAACGCGTCATGCTCACCTGCACGATACCACTCTCTGAAATCCTCATCGACTTTAACGACAAACTCAAATCCTTGACCCGTGGATATGGCTCGATGGATTACGAACACGCCGGCTACAAAGCGGGCAAGCTCGTCAAGATGGACATTCTTATCGCCAGCGAGCCTGTCGATGCGTTTTCATCAATCGTACATGTTGATAAAGCGGCCCCATACGGTCGCCATCTTTGTAAAAAACTCAAGGATGTCATTCCTCAGCAACTCTTCGTCGTCGCCATTCAGGCTGCCATTGGCGGCAAGATCATTGCCCGTGAATCGATCACCGCGATGCGCAAAAACGTCACCGCCAAATGTTACGGTGGTGATATTTCCAGAAAGCGCAAATTGCTCGAAAAACAGAAAAAAGGAAAAGCCAAGATGAAGGCTATCGGCAAAGTTAACATCCCCCAAGATGCCTTTATCAGAGTGCTCAAAAACGACTAACTTCACCCCTTTCGAGCTAAGTTGTTTTTACTCAACCTCTAATCATCTACCATGATCAAGTGCATCTCCATTACAGTATTATGCATCGCCCTTTGTGGCTGCGCTACCCACATGCTCACATCCTCAAAGACAGCCAGCGCTGATGCTCCAGGTGAGCTTGTCGGGACAACTAATACAACCACTGCGATCACGACCCAGGAGGGCATCGCCTCTTGGTATAATATTAAGACCAACTATGGCACCCAGACTGCGAGCGGTCGCCCACTTCGCAATGATGCATTTACCGCTGCGCACAAGGAGTGGCCGATGGGAAGCAAGGTCAAGGTTACCAATTTACGTAATGGCTCTACTGAGGTCCTTACCATCACCGATCGAGGTCCTTATATCAAAGGGCGCGTCATCGATGTCACCGCCGGCAGCGCCCAACGCCTTGGGTTTTATGAGGACGGCCTCACCCGCACCAAAATTGAGCTTCTGAGCCTCGGCAGTTGGAAATATCAACGTTAAGATATTTAGCTTATTCTTCATTCATCACAGAGCTTCATCATTATGGAGCTGTATTCCCGTCAAAACCTAATCGCCACCAGTCATGCGCACCCTTGCCATTGGAGATATTCACGGATCGAACACCGCACTCAAAGCCTTGTCCGAATATGTAGATTTCCGCAGTGATGATGTCATTGTCACTCTGGGTGATTACATTGATCGAGGTCCAGACTCCAAGGAAGTCATCGACTTCCTTATTAAACTTGGCCAAACTCATCAGCTCATCACCCTTAAGGGCAATCATGAAGTGATGATGGAGAACGCACTTCTCTCCGAACAAGAGCGCTACTTCTGGCTATACAACGGAGGTGAAGCTACCATGCAGTCCTTTGGGCTTCACCCTCCCATGCTAGCCGCCGACGATATTCCTGCCGCATACTGGGACTTCATCAAATCCTGCAAACCATACTACGAGACGGCAAATCACATCTTAGTTCATGCCGGCCTAGAACCTGAAACCGAGCTCGAACACCAAGAGGAAAATTTCACCTTATGGCAGCGCGTCTTTGAGACCAAACCTCACAAATCCGGCAAAACAATCATCTGTGGCCACACCCCGCAACCAGAAGGTTACCCGCTCAAGCTTGATCACGCCGTATGCATTGACACCGCTGCCTGTCGTCATGGCTGGCTCACTTGCCTAGACATTGATACAGGTCATTACTGGCAAGCCAACGAAGAGGGCGAAACACGCCAAGGATCCATCTAACCTCAGAATACAGAAAGCCCTGCATTTGAGTGTTGGCATTTTTCATTTTAACCTTAAACAAACCCCGTGAACGACTTCCAGACATCCAATCTCCGCATCAATGAAATCAAACCTCTGATTTCTCCAGCGGTGCTCTCACACCATTTACCGGCATCAGAAAGCGCCTCTCAAGTCGTTGCTACTGCCCGCAAAGACAGCGAAAACATCCTCAAGGGGAATGATGATCGCCTTATGGTTGTTGTCGGCCCCTGCTCCATTCACGATCCAGGAGCCGCTATCGAATACGCGACCCGCCTGAAAGAAACGAGCAGGCGTTTCACCGGTGAACTTCTCATTGTGATGCGTGTTTACTTTGAAAAACCGCGCACAACTGTTGGCTGGAAAGGCCTCATTAATGACCCTCATCTTGATGGTTCATTCGATATTAACCACGGTCTACACATCGCCCGTGAATTATTGATCGAGCTTGCCGAAATGGGCATGCCTGCCGGCACCGAATTTTTAGACACCATATCACCACAGTATTACGCAGACCTTATCAGCTGGGGGGCTATTGGTGCTCGCACCACAGAATCTCAAATCCACCGCGAACTAGCATCAGGCCTCTCAATGCCTGTTGGCTTCAAAAATGGCACAGGTGGATCCAACCAAATTGCCTTCGATGCCATTCAAGCATCAGCGGGACAGCATCATTTTCTCTCAGTCACCAAGCAAGGAGTCACTGCGATTGTCTCCACCAAAGGCAATGACGCATGCCATATCATTCTTAGAGGATCCTCCAAAGGTCCAAACTATGATTCAGCAAGCATCAGTGAAGTTGCCAGCCAACTCGAAGCTGCAGGGCTTCCCAAGTCAGTAATGATCGACTGCTCTCACGGTAATTCCCTTAAGGACTATCGTAATCAGCCGGTGGTGGCTCAGTCGCTATGTGAACAAATCGCAGACGGCAATAAAACCATCACCTCAGTCATGGTAGAAAGCAATCTTGTTGAGGGAGGCCAAAAACTCAAAGGCTCCCTAGCAGACTTAACCTACGGCCAATCAGTCACGGATGAATGTATCGGCTGGCAGACCACCGAGAGCATGCTCGAAGAATTTGCCAAAGCGGTTCAAGCACGGCGCGCAGCAAAGTAAGCTCAGTGCCTATTGTCCTGAGATGAAGTTTAAGGCTTTTCAGTTTCAGGCTCTTTTTCTGGGCTTGCCGCACGCCATATCGCGGCGAGGAAACTCCCTATAAGGCAATGATAGAGTGCCGAAATCGCACATGGTGTTGCTGCGAGTAGGGTAAAGTGCTGCTTGGCGAGAGCACTGCCCAGTCCTGAATTCTGCATTCCTACCTCAATGGACAAAGTCCGCCGATCTCCCTCTGCGAGCCTCGTCATGCAGCCGACCCCGTATCCCAATAGGAAACCAAGTGCGTGCAGAATGAAAATAGCCACCAACAAGACTCCGAAGTAAGCAATGATATTCGACTTTGTAGCACCCACTACCCCGCCCACAATGAGCACAATGACCAGAATGGAAACAATCGGTGAAATCTTTCTGACACCATCAAGCTTATGACCCAAAATCCGATTGAGCACGATGCCTCCGATAACGGGCAATAAGACGATCGTCACCATACTGCGGAACATCGCCCATGCATCCACGTCTAAAATGGCACTCGCATAAAACTTGGTCAGTAAGGGAGTGAGCACAATGGCTGCAAGCGTCGAACACATAGTCATCAATACACTCAATGCCACATTGGCCCGGGCCAGATAACAAATCACATTGGATGCGGTTCCTCCCGGACAACAACTTACCAGAATCAGGCCTAGTTTGAGCATCGGCGGCAAATTAAAGAGAGTAGCCACTGTCCACCCCAAAAGAGGCATGATCAGAAACTGAGCCAGCACACCTAAGCCGACGACCCATGGCCTTCTTAAAACCTCCTTAAAATCGTCTACGCTCAGGGTAAGCCCCATTCCCAGCATAATGACTCCCAAGCCTAGATTGATAAGCTTCACATCTGTGCCCGGAAACTTGCCTGTGATGAACCATGTGAAATGATCTGGAAAAAACCACGCCCAGGCAGTGCCTAATATGGTCCATAGCCAAAAAAGGTTGCCAATCGTTTGAATGATGCGCCACATCACTCTGGAATATTCACCTCAACTTCCAGGTCCCCCAAAGCCCACTGAATGCCCTTGAGGTAATGCTGCAATACATCTGGGTTTGTAAAGATGTGATCGTTATGTCCCAGAGAGCTGTAAAATACTCGACCCTTGCCGTGATGCTTAATCCAGCTCACTCCGTAATCCTTATCAGCACGCTTACCCTTGCTGATATCCGTCTGCTCTGGATCAAGCCTGAGAAGCATGTGTAACTTCTTTGGGTCATAAGGTTCCTTGAACTGGTAGATCTCTTCTTTGAAATTGAGGTTATTCCCCTCCAAATGAGCGCAGCATGCATGCTTCTCCTGCCCCTTCTCCACCATCACGCTCACAGGAGTACCCGCATTCCAAGGATGGCCATCAAAATAACCTCCGATCATATCACCATACTCACTCCATGAGTAGTAGGTATCTGTCGCAGCATGAATACCGACGAAGCCCTTACCGCTTTTCAAGAATTCAATGAAGCTTTTCTGTAAGCGCAATTCCTTTTTGCGAGCTTCCTGTCGCTGGGAAGCATCCATTTTTTTCCACACCCCTTTCTCGGGTTTGAATACATCCTGCGTGGTATTCAAAAAACAGATGGCGTCAAACTGATCGATGTTGCCCGGTTCAAAATTCGCTAGATCATCACTGATCACAGCCTCGAATGCACCAGTCTTCTCGCCCAGTAAGCGCATCGCTATTTTCCCTGTCGGGATCGAACCGTGCCGGTAGCCACGTGTCACAGAATAAACCAGTAGTTTGCGGGCCTTCTCTGGCTTCTCCAGCTTCATCCCCTCGACACCCTTCGTCACCTTTTCCAACCATTGATCCTGCGGTGGCGCGGCCAGAGACAAAGCCGGCAACAGCGAGGAAAGACAAAACAAATAAACGATTTTAATCATACCCAAGTATCAAAGCTACACTCATTTAAAATAGCAAATACAAATATAGCAGCAATGCCACAGCAGTCACTCGATTAGAGGGAACAAAACCCGTTCAGCACAACGTGGAAACCAATGAGTAGCGACTCACAAGCGCCATAAAACAAGAATATTTGTTGACACTATCAAAAAAATTCTGCTAGATTTGAGCCAGACCTAACAGACCAAGGGAGCTGAAATCATTGTGAAATATAAGCTCACAAGCCGAACATCACCAAAAAAAATACCTCGTTAACAACAATTTCAGCTAACAACAACTCTCGATACCAACGCACATCAATTCGAGTATCCAGAAAACCCCTTTCTCCGGCTTCATTGCCGACAGAAAACCGTGCGGGGAGCCTCATGTGTGGGGGCTCCTCGTACACCTTCCTCTCATTGTATATTCTCCCCTTGTGCGTCCTCCCCTTGTGCGTCCTCCCCTTGTGCGTCCTCCCCTTGTGCATCTTCCAGCCAGCTTCCAGCTATCGTCTTATCCAGAGTCTTGACTCGTACACTGGGCCCAAAAAAGGCCCAAAGGATCTATTCAGCACCCAGTCGGCACGTGCTTTTCCTTGACCATGTTTTGACTATCAGACCATTCTGGCGCTCCTATGAAGAGAGTGCCTTTACTGGTCTCTTTTCTCCATTCATTATCAACTTCATATCATGAAAGACAAAAAAATCGGATTCGTTGGCTTGGGCCGTATGGGCGGTAACATGGCGCGTTGCCTCAAAGACAAAGGCTACAACATCACAGCCCTTTTTGACATCAATACAACACTCGCCGATGAACTCGCCACGGAAATAGAAGCAAAAGCATACTCTCAACTTGCTGATGTTACTGCCAATGCCGATATCATCCTAACTATTGTTACCGATGACCACGCAATGGATTCTATCTTCTTTGGTGATGATAATCTGTTCACCGGGGCACAGGGTCGTGTTTTTATTAACTGCGCCACCCTCACGCCAGACGTACACAAACGCTTGGAGGCTGCTAGTCGCGAAGTCGGAGCTCAGTGCCTCGAAGCCTGCATGGCATCCAGCATTCCCCAAGCACGTAATGGCGAGCTATTTCTGATGATCGGCGGAGATGAGGCGATTTTCAACGCCAATAAAACTCTGCTCGATGACATCAGTAAAGCGCTCCACTTTGTCGGCCCTGCGGGTAAAGCCTCTGAAGTCAAGGCACTGGTAAACATGGTTATGAATATTAATACCGCAGCCCTAGCCGAAGGACTTGGCATTGCGGACTCTCTGGGCATCGATCTCAATATGCTTTGTAATATATTCAGCCAAACTGGTGCCAACTCACGCGTGCTTGAAACCGATGCCGAGGACATGATCCTGCGTGATCACGATTGCTATTTCTCAGCCGCCCATGCTGCCAAGGACTCTGGCATCGCCCTCGCATTAGCGGCCGCGCAGGGAGTCAATACGCCGCTCGCCCAAGCGACCTATGAGCAATATCAAAAGCTTATCGAGATGGGCAAAGGTGAGCTGGATAAATCTGGTGTTGCCGAGCTTACCTTCAAAGGTCGCGCCTAAAACCTAACTACCTCCACCCACACCATGGACACTATTATTGAAAACAGCTGCGGGGAAAATCTAGACTACACCTTTAGCCCAGGTGAGCCCGCATTGCTGTGCCGGCGCTGGATCGTCATTCTCGGTCACGGTGTTACTGGAGACAAAGACAGGCCGCTAATCACCGACACCGCTCAAGCACTCAACGAGGCAGGCTTTGACACCCTTAGGTTCTCCTTCGCTGGCAATGGTAAGTCCAGCGGTGACTTTCGTGATGCCTCTATCACCAAGGAAGTCGCAGACCTTGATTCTGTGATTACAGCAGTCTGCTCCAGCTACCCAAATATTTGCTATATCGGCCACAGCATGGGGGCTGCTGTCGGAGTCATTCAGGCCGCTCAAGACAAGCGTATTGATGCTCTGGTCTCGCTCGCCGGCATGGTGAACACCAAGGCATTTGCCGAGACCGAGTTTGGAGAGGAAACGCCAGAGAGCGGATGCATGTGGGAAGATACAGATTGCCCCCTTTCCGCAGTCTACATGGAAGACCTTTGTGAAACTATTCAGAGCGTTGCACCGCAGGCAAAACAAATCAACATACCTTGGCTGCTGCTGCATGGATCCGCGGATGATGTAGTCCTCCCAAAAGACACCGAGCAAGTTACTCAAATCAAAGCGAACGCGGTAAATGCCATCTACATAGAAGGCGCAGATCATAGCTTCAATGATCCTGAGCACAAAGCACAGCTTACTGCCGCCGTGACCTCCTGGCTGAGTGAGCACTCATCATCACGCTCATTATAAAGTGCCAGGTCAGGCAGCCCCACGCCCACTGGGCAGCCCCTTATTTACTCAATATCTGAGAGAATGGTTAAGGTTTTCTCTTGTGAGGGTTTTTTTATTTACACCTAAAATCGAGCATCCAAAGTAACTTATCATCATGCTGAAAATCATCTCATCTATTCTCTTCTTGCTCCCCTTTCTGGCCCATGCACAAGAGAAGCTCGACCTCGCCGAGCTCAAGCACCCCGTCAAGGCATGCCTCTTTAAAGTTGAAGGTAATGAGCTAGAAAAACCATCTTACCTCTTCGGCACGATCCACCTTTCAGACCCGCGTGTGCTCAAGCTCCACCCGAATGCTGAGGCCGCCTTCAAAGCCTCCGATACTTTTTACGCCGAGATCGATCTCGACCCAGGTGCACAACTTCAAATCGCCCCACTTCTGATGCGCCAGGATGCCAAAAAGCTCACTGAAGCCATCGGCCCAGAGCTTACCAACAAACTCAACAGGGTTCTCAAAGACATCAACCCAGTTCTCAGCGCGGCACCTTTTGATGCGCTCAAGACCTGGGCCGTCGCCGCCAGCCTGCCCCTCATAGAAAGTCAACTCATGGGTAAAGGCGCCCTCGATGCGGCACTTTATCAGCGCGCCATGAAGGAAAATAAAAAAACCGGCGCACTCGAGAGTGGCGACTCCCAGGCCGCCGTATTCGACAAATTCACTGAGCAGGAACAACAAACAATGCTCTCTGAAACGCTAGACATGATGATCGCTGAGCAGGATGCCGAAATCAAATCATTAGATCGGATGCTCAACGTCTACCTCACTGGGACTACTGATGAAATCGCCGCAATGATGGCTGCGGAAATCGCCAAAATGAAATCCGACCCCGAACTCACCAAGCGTTTAATGAAAGCCCTACTCGACGATCGCAACATTGACATGGCCAACAAAGCCGATGAATTCATGCAGGCAGATCCTAAAAAATCTCACTTCTTTGCCGTCGGAGCCGCACACTACACGGGAAAAACTGCCGTGCAGGACCTGCTCAGAGAAAAAGGCTACACCATTACTCCACTCTTTGAGTAATCTCCGTTTCATTTTCACTATTCATTACTCAATACTTATTATGTTCTTCCCTACTCGCCCTGCCCTGCTCCTCGTAGCAATTCTGCCCATCGTCTCCCTCCTACAATGCAGTCAATCTGAGCAAGCTCAGAAAAACGCGGCTCAAAAAACACAATCCAGCCCTCCACTATCATCTACTCCTGCTGCCACTCCCAGTGATGTCGTGCAACAAGAGCACCGCCAGCATCCAAAAACCACCCCCAAAAAACCCGCTAAAATCGCCGAGTTTCTCTACGATGCTGACACTCCAACTGACTACCAGTGGACCACCAACCACATGCATATCGGGGTACGCTGGCAGCCCTATGGTGGCAGGCCAGAAAACAACGCCTACGACGCGGCAAGACCAATTATCTCTAAGTACAGTAGCTACGCGCAATTCTGGGTCGCCTGGAGTGCATCAGAGCCCAACAAACAAAGCACCGACTATGCTAAGCATATGTCAGACTACCTTCAAACCATCGAGCAAGCTGTCGATTCCTGTATTGCTCAAGGGCTTAAGTGTGAGTTTGTATTCTGGCATTGCCCAGCTTGGGCTGCTGTAGGTGGTAAGGCAGGTGGCGTACAGGCAAAGCCTGGCCTCTACCCAGCTTTTGTCGAACGTATCGCTCGGCACTTCAAAGGCCGAGTCCATGCCTACCAACTCGCCCATGAAGCCAATCTAAAAATGCACCTCAACGATGGCGACATGGACTACATGATCTCCGAAGTATTCACCAAAGGCGCACGTGCAATCCGCAAGGTCTATGGCGAAACACCCACCGCGCCTGTCATCATTTCCACCTCAGGCTGCTCACCCTGCTTCGGCTGTGAAACGGTCGACGGGCTCAATGCCACGGGGGGGCTCGCCATTAATAACTTTTATGATCAGCTCATCGCTTCTTCTGAAATGATGAAAGAGATCGACGCACTCAATCTCAATGTCTCTGATCAGAATGATGGCTATGGCACCGTCGATGGTGCCTACGTGGCATCCGTCTGGGGCAACTATGACCTCGCCCGCAAAAAACTCGATGACTACGGGCACCGAGGAAAAGCCGTCATGGCCGCAGAATCATGGATCACCTGGGACGACACCCACAACTCGGCCGACGTCAACGGAGACGGATCACGCAACGAGCTCGATGCCTACCTGAGGGCAATCACCATCATGGGCCAATGCCTGCAGCGCGGACTCAACACCATGAACTTCCCTTGGTCAGACAACTCCAGCAGCTGGTCGATGGGTCTGACTAAACGCCACGACTACAACGGCAGAATCAAGAAGCTCATGCCCGAGATCGTCATCCCCTCAAAGCACGGTGGTGCTGACATCGTCACCTCCAAAGTCGTCGTCCGAGGAAATGATGATGACTTTGAAGTCAAGCTCATGGATGAGAAACTCCAGTTCCCGTTTACTATTGAGGACTACATCGACCCCTCGGACCCAAACCACCTGCACTACTATATCTGGAGGTGGTATGCACAGATCTCTGGTGGTAATGACGAGGTCATTCGTCACGCCGTGGCGGGCGAAGCGGGTAATGACATCAGCGTATTCGGTCCCGACTTCACCGGCCCTGAACGCTACCGCATTTCATCCTACAACCGCACCCGTAATAGCTTCATGGTGCTCATCTACGCCAGTGGCGCAACGGCAAAGCACTGGGTCAAAGTCGCCATCCCCGCCACCATTCAAGACGGCTGGCACTACAACAACAAGCTTTCTCAACAAGACTATCGCGGCGAAGGCTTCAAGGACGGCGATAGCTACCAAGCTCGCATCATCACCAAAAACATCAGCCCTCAAGATGGCAGCGACCTCGACGCTCGTTATGAAGAAAGCAAAATCTTCACGGTGAAAGACGGAATGCTCAATATCCCCGTCATGCAAATGAACAAATTCACTGCCATCGAGTTCATTCGGGTGGAAGCCCCAGCAGAGAAACCAAAAAAAAGCGAATAGCTAGGCCCCTCTCCTCAATTAAAACATTGTAAAATACGACTATATTTAATATACTTAAGTAGTTAAGTAATGCGTATTTTATCCGCCATCTCCATTCTGCTGATCGCAACAGGTATCTCATCGGGGCAAAACAAGTCTAAGACCTCTGGTTTTATTGATCTAAATTACTACCCCGTCCTCACGGATGTCGACCAGGATACCTTCCTCACTGTCAACGCCTTGGTGAACCTACCTGCTCGTCTGCAGTATTTCAGCTTCACCAACATTGCCGGCAATGACTCGCGCAATCCATTTTCAAGTAACAATCAATATTACTCGGAACAAAATTTACGCTGGCAAATCGAAGATGACTCTCCTTTGGACTTAACCGTGCAATGGAATCTCAGATCTGGCTCTGAGAATGATCGGCTACGTCTTGGCTTTCGCTGGCGACTCGATGACACATCCAGACTAAAGGATTTTTTTGACTCTCTGCACTTAGCCTATTCCATTAATTTTCACGCCATCCAATTCGACCACGAGTCTCCCTCAGTCTGGCAAATGGAACACGTCTTTCGCATGACTTTCCCCTACTGGAGCGATCGACTTTATCTATCTGGATTTGTCGATCATACCATCAATGGAGAGAAACCAGATGGCGCCCCCAGCGCCCCTATTGTGCTCGAAGCGCAGCTCGGCTGTCGCCTATACCAACAACTCTATGCCGTAGCAGAATACCGCATCAATGAATACCGCCGCGGTGACATCACCAATCTTGCGCTAGGACTTCAATATCGTATTCCTTGGTAAAAAATCTGAAAAGACCGTTTTAAAAACAACCCTGTAATGACAAGTCGCAAACCATCTATCGTCCTTATCTTGGGACTTGTTGCTACCAGCTTCGTCTGGTCTGTGTTGAACTACACAGAGCACAAAAATGCAAAAGCAGAATTTAATTTTGAAGCTGAAAGAATCCACCAGCTAATTATCAAAAGGGTTTCGTCTTATGAGGGCTTACTTACTGGAGTGAAGTCCTTTTTTATGGCCTCCAAAGAAGTGAGCCTTCAAGAGTGGGAAATATACTTCGATAAGTTACAATTTGAGAATCACTATCCAGGGCTC